>Ga0115566_10000010_pt1 | contig 164529 bp, 133 predicted proteins | sample COGITO_mtgs_1204_3_FD_87173 | JGI IMG/M metagenome (GOLD analysis project Ga0115566, IMG submission 87173) | Pelagic marine microbial communities from North Sea - COGITO_mtgs_120405 | ecosystem: Environmental > Aquatic > Marine > Epipelagic | place: Germany:Helgoland, sampling site...
TCCGCGCACTAAACTAGGAAAGCCTCCGGCTCGGTACGTTGTACCAAGCCGAAGGCTTTATGAGGTGACGGGCGGATTCGAACCGCCGTACAGGGTTTTGCAGACCCTTGCCTAGCCACTCGGCCACGTCACCAAATCATCAGTGCACTATTGCTTGCCGGCGTTAAACCACCAAGCTGAACCAATGTTGTACGCCCGGCAGGACTCGAACCTGCAACCTGCGCATTAGAAGTGCGCTGCTCTATCCGGTTGAGCTACGGGCGCAGCTTATAAAAAGAACGTTCCAACGTATCGCCGTCGGCTGCTTCAACCGTTCGACATAGGAGTACCTAAGAACGAACATCACCGATACCGGGAAAAAAATCGGCTCGTCCGGCAAGGACGAGCCGACATTATGGTCGGGGTGGCAGGATTCGAACCTGCGACCCTCTGCTCCCAAAGCAGATGCGCTAACCGGGCTGCGCTACACCCCGAACTTGCGACCTAATGGTCACGATACGATTACTTGGCTTTTGCTGCTTTGAGCTCGGCCTGTACATCGTTTACGTCTACCATCTTGTGATGATAGCTGTAATGTCCATTTGCATTCTTTTCGGCGATGACAATCTTTGCCATTTTTTTGGCGTCCGCTTTTGCGCGAAGGACCTTATCACCGAACGATTGTTTCTTTGCCATTTCTTTCTGTATTCAACAGGTTGGGCTCCTAAAATAAGAAGCCGAGACTTATTTGGTCTCTTTATGAATCGTGTGTTTCCGAAGAACTGGATTGTACTTCTTCAACTCAAGGCGATCGGGCGAGTTACGACGATTTTTCATCGTTGAATAGCGCGATGTACCTGGAGCTTCTGTACAGTCCAGAATGACCTTCGTTCGAACGTCTTTTCCTTTAGCCATGGTTTCTTAGCCTAAACGTGGATTCCGTTGGCGCGTGCTTTTTTCAGCACGGCCGCGATACCATTCTTGTTAATCGTTTTGATGGTCTTTGCAGAAACCCGCAAAGTTACCCAACGATCTTCTTCAGGTATATAGAATCGCTTCTTCTGAATATTTGGTTCAAAGCGGCGTTTCGCTTTGTTATGTGCGTGGGAAACATGATTTCCCGCAACAGGGCCTTTGCCTGTTAATTGGTCTCTCTTCGCCATCGATCCGGGGTTCTGGCGTTTAGAATAATACGCTTTCCGTCGGTGGGACAGTAAACGCTCTAATTAGTCTGCTCCGGTAAACCGGCACAGACTTGCTAATATACGGTCCGGCATCAGCGCTACGCAAGCACTTGACCGGTAGAGAAGGGCCGGATTTGTGCCGAATTTGTGTGAAGTCGGCCCAAACATGGTCTTTTTTAGCGTCCGAACCTAACTAACCGTCCATTTTCAACGCTTCTGCCGGCTCAATAGCCGAAGCCCGTGATGCCGGATAATAGGCTGCCGCCACACACAGAAAAAGTGCCATCGCCCCAATAATAAAGACATCTACCCAATGAATAGAGACGGGATAGGCGCTTATTAAAAAAGAGCCGGCATCGGGTAGCGGCACCAACTGGTAGGCCTTTTGGACCCAAGAAATGAGCAGCCCTAATCCCACGCCTGCGCCTGCGCCCACTACTCCAATCAATAACCCTTCAGACAAAAAGATCTTTCGAACATTGCGTTTACTTACTCCCATGGCCCGTAAGGCTCCCACATCGCGGCGCTTCTCGATAACAATCATTGTCAAAGAGCCCACAATGTTGAATGCCGCCACGACCACAATAAGGAGCAAAATTAGCGAGGCGCCGAATTTTTCAAGGCGCATCACATCATAAAGAGATTTCTGAAGATCATACCACGTCTGTGCCTCAAACCGGGTTTCATCTAGCTCCTCTTGCAGCCACGCTTTAACGGCTTCGGCTTGATCTAGGTCATGCAGCCGCAACTCTACCCCAGACACATGACGACCCATTGAAAACAGTCGTTGGGCTTCGCCTAGGTCGATGAAGGCGTGACTCTCATCAAAGACGGCCTCTAATTGAAAGAGGCCCCTCACTTCGAATTGTCGGAATGGTGAGCTTTGAAGGACGCGGGTATACATACGCTCGATAGCTGGAGCCGATAACAGAGCCACACGGCTCGCTTCGGCAGAGCCCCCTCCGGGTGACAACAAGAGGCGCTCGCCCAGCCGTCGACCCATCACAATTCCAGGCCTACCATCTACTCTGGATACATCAAATTGGCCCATGGTCGTTGATGCTGCCACGCCATCTTCACCGCTCGAAAAACCATCGTCCACTCCCCGTACGATAACCACCTTGTTTACATCTCCTGCACCCTCATGCAGCAGCATCGCCTTTCCTTCGACATAGGCGGTAGCCGATTTCACTTGTTCATGGGATAGAGAGAGAGCGATCAAAGAGTCGGCCGACTCGAACCCTCTCTCTTCCAGGCTTACGATGCGGATGTGTGGGTCGTAGGAGACGAGCATGTCCCGAACAAACTCAAAAAAACCATTGAGTACCGACAAAACAACAATGAGGGCCGCGACTCCAAGAGCGACACCCACGACAGAAATACCCGTGATACGAGAAATCAGGGATACTGACCGTGGGCTGGTCAAGTAGCGGCGCGCTATCATAAATCGGTAGTTCATTCCTTCAAAATAGGTGTTCTGACTTACCTCTGTATATCATTTTTGAACCAATACGCGTTGATGCCGTTTTCTGGCCAAACCCGTTGATACCCTGAAAGACAAAATCCTCATATCGTTTATTCTATGGTGCCTACACGTCAGTGGCGCCACGGCACAGGTCGATACCCTTTTGGTCGAGCGAGCCATTGGTGCCGAGGTCGTATTGACAAATAGTGGGTTTGGGCTTGGTGGGTTTGTGTCCCGCACGTTGCCCGGGGACTACTCGATGATCATTAATCTCAGCATCGGCTCGGTCAAAGATGAAAGAGAGGTCGCTTTTTTTGATCGATTCGGCCAGCGAGACGTCCCAAATAAAGCCAATTTCCTGCTCGAAATACCTATTCAGATTGGAGTACAAAAGCGACTTTTCCGAACTCAAATAGAGGATAATTTCCGGCCATTCCTTCACCTATCCGTAGGACCTGTGTTGGGGTGGAAATATCCTTATTTCGACGATGAAAACAAGAATGGTAGCGTCGATAATGACGAACAAACCTTTGATGTGTTGAGCGGACTACCCCATGGGTCTATTGAACCCGGCCTAGGCGGCGGGTTTTATGTGGGTGCTCATTTCGGTCCACCCGGCGAAGAGCACCGCGGCGTAAGGCTTGGCTACCGTTACACGGTCTATAAGAACAAAGTTGAACTCCTCGAGCCGTCCATCAAACCGCCAACAAGACACTTCGGGTCACCGGTCATCATCGTGTATTTCGGAAAGCTACTTTCAGGCCGTGAGTAATGGGCTTAAACGTTGAACCGAAACAGGATAACGTCCCCATCTGCTACGACATACTCTTTGCCCTCGGAGCGCATCACACCAGCATCGCGCGCACCTGATTCCCCACCCTTTTCTACAAAATCAGTGTAGGCAATCGTTTCTGCCCGAATAAATCCTCGCTCAAAGTCAGTGTGAATCTGCCCTGCAGCACCTGGTCCCTTTGTGCCTTCCGCAATGGTCCAGGCCCTGGTTTCTTTTGGGCCCGACGTAAAGAAAGTAATGAGACCCAAGAGGTCATACGCTGCACGAATAAGCCGATCTAAGCCCGAAGCATCCATTCCCATTTCTTCTAGAAAAAGTCCCTTCTCGTCTTCCTCCAGCTCCGCAATTTGTGCTTCGAGTTCAGCAGATACGAGCACCACGCCCGCTCCTTCTTCTTTGGCTATCGCGCGAACCTGGTCCACGTATGCGTTTCCTTTATCTAAATCATCTTCACCCACATTGGCCGCATACAAAACAGGTTTAGCCGATAGTAAGAAAAGAGACTTCAACCACGGGCTCTCTACATCCGTAACCTCAAAAAGGCGTACGGGCTGTCCTTCCGACAAATAAGCCAGAAGGCGCTCGTAGAATGCGAGTTCCTCCTTGATCTTTTTGTCGCCACCCTTGGCCGCTTTCTGTGTGCGATCAATTCTGCGCTCGACAGCCTCCAGATCCTTGAGCATAAGCTCCGTCTCTATGACCTCGATATCTGATGCCGGATCAACAACGGCTGCCACATGAACGACATTAGGATCATCAAAACAGCGCACGACATGTACAATGGCATCCACTTCGCGGATATGACCCAGAAACTGATTTCCCAACCCCTCTCCTTTTGAGGCGCCCGCCACCAAGCCAGCAATATCCACAAACTCGATCGTTGTAGGCACCACTTTTTGGGAGCTGTTGATGTCGCCCAATTTGGTCAAGCGTTCATCTGGAACCGACACCATTCCAACGTTCGGTTCAATTGTACAAAATGGGTAGTTTGCAGACTCTGCACCCGCCTGGCTAAGGGCGTTGAACAGAGTTGATTTACCTACGTTGGGTAGTCCTACGATTCCACATCTGAGAGCCATGATCTGCCTGTATATTCTATTTTATTCCGAGAGCGCCGGAAAAAGGAAGCCGCTCACTTAATGCTGGACGATGTTTTTGTTTCTCTAAAATCATAAAGACTGCCAGAATATGCGCCAGATCCTGCTTCTAATCCTATTTTTCCTGCCTTCGTCGGCCCTTTTTGCTCGTCAACAGGCCCCGAAAGGAGAATACATACAAGCGGGCGCCGCGATTTCTCCCGGATATGGACTAAGTGTTGGCATGCTTTCCGTGCAATCAATATATACGCGAGAGATTCAAATAATTTCTGATCTAAAACCACTTTTCATTGATCGGGGTGACCAAGCTCGAGTGGCTGCGCTGGCTGGAGTTTCCCTGCGCTTGTTGGGAGTGGAGCGCCTGGTCGGATACGGCGGCTATCGTGGATTCGACGTCGATATCGGGCTGCGTACGGGGCCTGGACTATCGTTTTCCACACGCGATACACGTGTGGATAAAAATAAACGATTTATACTACTCGTAGAACCGTATGTGCGATTCAGCCATACACTCAAAAATTCAAGTGCTTTGGTCCTGGAGGCGGGTACGGCTAGTCCTTATTTTCGCTTAGCGGTATGGATACCCTTTAACTAGAGCGTCCTAGCCGATGAAGGGGATCGAGAGATATTCTCGCTCTGGGAGGCGAACGGCTGTGAGATTACCCAGGTTAGGGTGTGTGAAAAAACAACAGCCGGTATCGATGTTGATCAGCTTGGGCGTATTCATCGCATAGGGGACGGGGGTGTGGCCGCAGACAACGGTTTTTTCCCAAGCTAGCTTTTCAGCCTTGAGATGTCCCCGTTCCCAGAGCAGCACTTGCTCATTGCCCGACGCCAAGTTTTCTGCAATCGTTAGGCCCGGGCGTAAACCAGCATGTACAAAAAAGAAGTGTTCGGTCTCAAAATACAATTCGGTTTCTCGCACAAAAGCGATGTGGTCGTCCGGAATGTCTGACTTATCCGTTGCGTCCCCATAGCTTGCCAGCGTAGAAATCCCCCCATTGATAGCCCAAAGATCGTATTCGTCCATATCCAGATAACCCAGAAGTAACTCCTCGTGGTTTCCTCGCAGGAACGTGCATTTAACCTCGTCTTTCAACTTAATCAAACGATCAATAACACCCTTTGAATCTGGGCCCCGGTCTATGTAGTCGCCGATAAACACAAGATGATCATCGCTTCCTGGATTCAGCTTGTCTAGTAATGAATCCAGTGTTAGTGCACATCCATGCACATCTCCTATCGCGATCAAGCCCATGTATCATTCCTCGGCATAAAAAGTTGGTACTACTTTTCGTCTGGCTCTGTTTTTTGAGATCGGTCGGCTATAGAGTCCATTCCAACCAATCCTCTACCTGACTTTTTCAGGCGCCCTTCCTTTTGAAAATCCAATAGAATAGCATCCAGTATCCCATTGATAAACTGACCACTCTTGTTCGTGGAATACCTTTTAGCAACCTCAATGGCCTCATTAATAGTGACCTTGGGTGGAATGTCCTTGAAACGCAACATTTCACAAATAGCAATGCGCAGTAGAATGCGATCTACTAGCGCAATGCGGGACAACTCCCAGTTTTTTGTGTATTTGGCCACTATTTCGTCAGACTCATCTTTGAGGTCTAACGTGCGCAAAAACAGCTTGGTCGCAAATTTTTTCGCTTCTTCGTCCGATCCCAGTTGAACTTTTATCACCGTTTCAATGACGTGTTCTGCCTCATCACCTCCGACGGTGAATGCATATACCGCTTGCATCGCTCGTTCTCGAGCTTCTCTTCTGCTACTCATCGTTCAGCCTTCCAAAAAACAGTCTAGCACGTGCGGGGTGGTTACGGACAGTGAACAGAATACCGCCCTTAAAATCCCTTTTCAATGCTCAATTCGGTATTCCCTGAGGCTTAACACTCATTATTGGGTTACAATTCTGCACATTGGGGTCGAATTGGGATATGAACCACCCGTTCGAAAAACATAAAAACGTGTGCGGCGCGATACTGGTCATACTCGTACTTATCTCCTCATGGTTCACGTCAAATGGGATAAAGAAAGCCTACCATAATAAAGGCCAGCTTCTCCGTAATGGTGCGCTAATTGCCGGATTTGTGGACCGTGTATCCCCTCAGATAGGAGCCATCTTTGTGGTCTCTGATGGGATTCGTGTACGGCTCAAGTATGATATGCGTCATACGGTTATACATCCTGGTGACCATATCGTGTTTTCTGGTCGATATAGAACGCCCGTTAAAAAACGTAATCCTCAAGATTTCGATGAGCAGGCCTATTTTTTCTCTTCCTCTATCAGGGCATCTTTTGATCGCGTTTCTCTCTTGCTAGTTGATCACTCTCATCACAGCAATAGTTTTTTTCATGCCCGCTATATCCTCCAAAACCTAGTAAAAAAACGTATCCACCAAGTCTTCCGCGACCCATCTTCAAGAGCACTTGTAATGGCTATGGTCTTGGGAGATCGAAGTGAGCTAACGGATGGGGTCCAGACGACATTTCGCCAGACAGGCATCAGTCACGTCTTAGCTATTTCTGGGATGCATATGGGACTCATTTCTTCCATACTACTCCTTCTCGTGGGTATTCCCATTACCCGTTGGCCTTTATCCATAGGATCACGGAAAAAGATCATCATCATCTCAACGCTGGCGCTCATCTGGATATATGCATTAACGATCGGGCTGTCTCCTTCTGTTTTTAGATCTGCTGTTATGGCCTCCTCTGTTGGATGCTGTGTTCTCAGAAACACCTCAATTTCTTTACTGCGTGTTTTAGGTATATCTGTGTACATCCTTCTTTTGGTTAACCCATCTGATATTGGGCGACCTGGTTTCCAGCTTTCATTCGCCGCTGTTTCAGGTATTGTATTGGGACGTGCACACACGCGACAGTCGTATCCTTTAAATCATTTCGCTCAATCATTCCGCGTTTCATTTTCAGCAACTATTGCAACGGCTCCTTTCCTGTTGAGTCATTTTGGCGCTCTCCCGCTGATCTCTTTTTTGGTTAGCCCCTTCGTAATTAGCGGAGTAGTTCTATCTCTAAGTCTGTCCCTAATAGCATTAATTACTCCCGTGTTTGGGACGTTTATCGCCGAAATTTCGTCTATCGGATTTCGTTTTATTACTCTTTCTGTTGGTGCTATTCCAGACGTTGCACGATTGGTTTTTTACAATTCACCTGCCATAATGTGGGCTAGTATAAGCGGAAGTATTGGACTCTGTATTTACTGGCTTAAAGGACATAATAGACCCATTATGTATTTAACCGGGCTCATTTTTCTTGGCTCTACTATTCTTTTTTTTCGATCCAAACCGGCGGTAAATGTCACTTTTTTCGATGTAGGCCAAGCCGACGCCTCGCTAGTTGAGCTACCTAAATCACGGTTTTTATTAATAGATACAGGACTCAATCAATACAGCGCGCGAACTCTTATAAACCATCTATACCATGCTCGCCCTGAACAACTCGACATTATAATTACGCATGCTGATCAGGATCACGCAGGTGGACTTCCCTTTATCATATCACATTATCCTCAGGCGCGAATACATCATGGTGGCTGGATACAATCAACTCAGTTGTCCACGTACAGTATTCGAAGGGGAATGACGCTCAATTTAGGTTCTGATGTGAGAGTTCGAATACTAAATCCAATGCTGCCCGGAAGTGAAAACAAAGACGCCGTAGTTATTCGACTAGAGTATGGAAATACGGCGGTGCTCTTTACAGGAGATATAGATTCGTCGACAGAAAAGAGACTCATAAATGAGTTCGATACCTTTTTGCCGGCAGATATTTTAAAAGCCGCTCATCACGGATCAAATACCAGTTCAAGCTTAAGTTTTAGTAGACGTGTTGCTGCTAAATGGGTCATATTCAGCACCGGTATGAATAACAGATTCGGACACCCAGACCCCTTGGTAATCGATAGATTTCGTCGTTTAGGAACGATTATGCACAATACAGCTCAGGATCAGGCCGCAGTTTTTCAGCTAGATGGTGAATCAGTGATCCATAAATAGTGGAACAGTGGTGTGTTCAACCATATAGGAAGTGGACTGTCCAAATCGGGTTCCTCTAATGCCTGTATGCGCTGTTCCGCCGCAGACAATAAGGTCTACATCCAGGCTTATGGATTGATCAATAACACATTTCCCAGGATTTGTATCAACCATTTTGATCATTTGAGGATTATACCCGTGTTCATTTAAGTAGGCCCGATTCATTTGTAAAATCAATTCAGCATCCGCGTCTTCTTTTTTATGTACATGTAAAACATGTATTTCAATGTCGGTGCCAAATGGAGCCATATGAATGAATCGCCGAATAGCCCTGGCTGCAGGATTGTTACCGTCCGTGGCAAATAGAACCCTTTTTACAGTTCTGAATTGCTTTGCCACAACAAGACTGGGACCAATAGAGCGTTTAAATATTCCAGATAACGTTTCTGTGTGTTCTTTTGGATGGCCGTAAAAGAAGTGAGCATCATTTCCAACGATCAGTAAATCGTGATACTTCATATCCTCTACGATTCGCTCAAAAGGCACCCCCTCTTCAACCAATTCAATATGATTAACGTCGTGTTTATCGACCTTTTCTTCAAAGACCTTTATCAAGCCTCTAGCCTTATCTCTTGTTTCTGCCGTTAAATTCTCTCTTAACTTCTCTGCAAAGTAAAATGACCCAATGCCTCCACCTCGGCTACTCAATTCTATTTTTTTAGTATCAACAACAGCTAGCCCTGTTAATTTTGCATCAGACTGCTTCGCAAGTTGAATAGCATATTGTGTAGCAATGTCGGTATCTGAGTCCAGATCGAGCGCAACAAGAATTTTTTTGATCATGGGTGTGGAGTGCCAGATGAAAGTGAATCCCGACGGCAAATGTACAAGCAAAGTGATTGCCCGACAAAGATTACTAGACGGGATACACACTGATCAACAGCTCTTCTTATTAATTAGAAGAAATATTTAGATAGTTGAAGATTGTAATAGAGGCGGTGGATATGTGTGAAACTCAGTTTTCAACTTGACTTGCATTACAAATGTTAATTTGAATGTGAACGGGCATACCGACTACACATTACCCAAATGTCCCAAATGGTGTTTTTAAATGCGGTATCTAGATAGTTATACCCATGTCCACATAAGTTCACCTCTCTTTTGTGGATAACACCCAGCTTCCTTTCAACAAAAACCGGAGTGTTCGTTTTTCGTTAGTTGAGGTAGAACATCTTCAACCTTTTCAACAGGTGTCCACAGCCGAACGTGAAAAGCCAAGTTTACCACAGAATACGAACGGTTTATCCACAGTTCTTACAAGTCTTTTTAAGGCCGTCCAAGCAATCTAAACATCTCTTGTTTATAGGCCTCTACGCCGGGCTGATCAAACGGGTTGATTCCCAAAAGGTATCCCCCAACAGCCACTGCGTGTTCAAAAAAGTAGATCAGTCTGCCTAGGTTTTCTTCCGTGGTGGACGAGAGGGAAATAGTAAAAATGGGCACACCGCCTTTAAGATGAGCGCGCGAAGTCCCCTCAAATGCTGCTCTATTAATGTCTGGAAAGGAGACCCCTGTCAGGTAATTCAATTGATCTAAGTTAGCAGCCTCGGGCGGTACACGAAGGTCACCACGTTCTTTTTCTAGTGTAAGAAACGTCTCTATTATGTTTCTTTTTCCATCTTGAATGTACTGGCCTAAGGAGTGTAGGTCGGTTGAAAAGCTACTTACGACCGGAAATAAACCTTTATGGTTCTTCCCCTCACTTTCTCCAAATAATTGTTGCCACCAAGCGCCCACAGCCTTGAGCCGAGGTTCAAAAACGGACATAATCTCTGTTGTAAACCCGGCCTCGTGTAAGAGATAGCGTCGTAGTGCGTAATCAATGGCGGGATTACCATCTGCTTTTTCCAGCGTTCCCATCATAGAAACGGCACCATAAAAAAGGGATTGAATATCATAGCCAGCTGCTGCGATAGGCAAGAGACCAACGGGTGTTAGTACCGAAAAACGCCCACCAACATCTTGCGGGATCACATACGTGCGATATCCTTTTTGCTTGGCGAGGGTGCGTAGTGCGCCCTTTTCTCCGTCCGTGGTGGCAATAATGCGCTGGTGACAATCATCAAACCGCTCTTCCATCCAAGATCGAATGATCCTAAAAGCGACGGCGGGCTCTAATGTGGTTCCACTTTTAGAAATCACATTTACATAGACCGATTTTCCCTCAAGGTGTCCGAGGAGCTCCTCTAGATACGCACCAGAAATATGGTGGCCGGCAAACAGAACACGCGCTGGTGTTGGCGTGTCATCCGTTTGTTTCTGTGGAAAATAAGGGGAAAGAGCCTCTATGATGGCTTCTGCACCGAGATACGAGCCGCCGATTCCCACGCAAAGTAAGACATCAGCTCGCTCGGCTATTTCTTGACCAAGGGCCGTAATGTTCTCTAATAAAGCGTCGTTTGGTTCTTTGAGGATGGTTCGCCACCCTAGCCAGTCGCTTCCCTGGCCTGTGCCATTGAGCAAAGCTTCGTGTGCGGCGTGAGCTCTTTTTTCGTATCCACTCCACTGACTTTTGTCTATAAAAGCGTCAACACCTGTAAAATCGAACTGTATCATGGGATATTGACCGGGAGTGACTCCGGTTATGTGGGTATCTTCTATGCTCAAAAGCTACACAAGAGCGTGTTTATATATGCGAACATTCATCTCATTTAATGAAGCACTTTCAGAGGTGTTGGATAGGGTTCGGCTCGTAGAAGCGGAGCGCATTCCGTTGAGTGAGGCGCTAGGGCGCACGCTCGCAAAAGATGTGGTTAGTTCAGATAGTATTCCCCCTTTCGCCAGCTCAGCAATGGACGGGTATGCTCTTCGTGCCGAAGATCTAACAGGAGCCGGGGGTACACTCAAGGTCATCGAACACATTCCGGCTGGCCGAATGCCGCAGAAAACGGTTGGTGTTGGACAGTGTGCTCGGATTATGACGGGCGCCCCGATCCCCAAGGGCGCTGACACGGTGGTGCCTGTGGAGTGGACTCAGGAGGACCAGGAAGTAGTTGATATAGACCGGGGCGCCCCCCTAGGAGTGCATGTCCGCCCGGCAGCAGAGGATGTGTGTGTGGGTGACATTATCCTACGCGAGGGTGATGTCGTGACGCCCGGTGGTCTCGGCATGCTGGCCTCGCTGGGGTGCATTTCGCCACTGGTTAGAAAGCGTCCGCGAATCGGAATTATTTCAACAGGAGACGAGGTGGTGCCCCCTTCTGCTCAACCAGAAATGGGGCAAATTCGAAATTCAAACGGTCCGACGTTACAGGCACTGGCGGGTGTGTTTGGTGCATCTTGCATGGGTTATGTGCACGCAAAAGACGACCCAAAAGACATCCAGCGAGCTATTGAAAGCCAAGTGGAAACGGACTTATTGATTATTGCTGGTGGTGTGTCCGTTGGACAACATGATTACGTAAAGACGGTGCTGGAGAAGATGGGAATGGCGATGCACTTTTGGAAAGTTCGTCAACGTCCTGGTAAACCACTGGCATTTGGCACGATTGGAAAACTCCCCATTCTGGGGCTTCCTGGAAACCCCGTCTCTTCGGCTATGTGTTTTTCTATTTACGGACGTCGGGCTATCGATACGATGCTTGGAAAAGCAAACCTGGGTGGCGCTCAACTTCAGGCTACCATGAATGCGCCCATGAAAAAAGTGCCTGAGCTACACTACTTCAGTCGGGGTATCGCCTTTATGCGAAGCGATGGAACGCTTGAGGTGGGGCCGGCAGGCGCTCAGGGCTCTAACTTATTGGGCTCTGTATTGAAGGCGAATTGTATTATTCACCTTCCCGCCGATCAGTCGAAGGTGGGACCCGGGACAAAGGTCACTATTGAGCTTCTTCCCTGGACAGATCTGAACCCTGTTTAAAGATGGGCTCAAACTCCTTGAGTGGAAGGCCTGATTTTTGAGATTTTGTTTTCCCTCGCTTGAGCTCTAGTTCATAGGCCACGCGGTCGGAACGGTAGTAGCGCTGCTGATAATAAAAGTGCTGATCGGCTTCTGTCATGGAGGTGCGCTCGATGAGCATGAGGGCCCTTCCCCAGGGTACATCCAGATACTGAGCGACATCGTTGGGCGCGTTCACTGCCTCAATCCTAAAGCGACCTCGACAGACGCAAATGTCATAGTGGTCCTCAAGAATGGAGTAAATGGTTGTTGTCTCGAGATCGTGTTTTTCGATTAAATGGGCATAGAACATGGGAATCCAGGTTCTGTCAAAAGCCAGCGCCTGACCATCACCTTTTCGTAGGCGATCTATTCGGTAAACGGTGGTGCCTTCTTCTATATCGAGTGCGACAGCCACTCTATTGGAGGCTGCCTCGGCACCCTGGTGCATCACAATAGATTGTGGAACGATTCCAGCAGACTCCATGTCTTCAACAAAGTCGGTCAAACGAACCAGACCCTGATGTACCCGATTATCCTTGACAAAAGACCCGAGTCCTTGTCTTCGGTAAATCAAATCCTCAGACTCCAGTGTTTGAAGCGCACGGCGAACCGTAATGCGACTTACACCGAATTGCTTCCCCAGTTGGTTTTCAGAAGGCAATTGGTCGTCTTCAATGTATGCGCCGGCTTCAATTCGTTCACGGAGCCACGAGCTGACCACTTCGTGTCTGGGCTGTGCGTTTGCCATTTGGGGACAGTTGTTAGGTAAGTGAACACGGGTATAGGAAAGTAGATAACAAGTACAACACAAACCATACTTATGATAACAGGTTGGGAAAATGTTGTGCATGTGAGGGAAATCACCACATCACCCTTGGATTCAGGATGACGCTCTTGTTATTACAAGTATTACACGATAATATCTTGGTGGTCGCGACCTTGGTTTTGAATCGTCCTACCACTAACAGAGAGGATATCAGTATGGTATCTCGTCGAATAAATATGACCGCGCGCCTCACAGGTGCACTCCTAGTTGTTTTCTGCATGACTATATCAGCATATGCTCAATCAGGTCACGTTATGAATGGTGCCGGTCCGGTTGATCAAAGTATGTCTGGTGCAGGAATGGCAGCTCCTCGTGACGCCCAGACGGCCCTCCACTGGAACCCAGCTGCACTATTTACAGTGCCGGGTACATCCTTGGATATCAGTTTGCAGTACATGATGCCGAGCAGTACGATAACATCTTCTGTTCAGGCAGGCGCTTTTGGCCCGGCGTTCGGCCCTCCGGTTACGATGGAAGGAACCACAGACAGTGATATTGGTGGTTTCCCTATTCCCACATTTGCATTCGCAAAAGTTGATCCTGAAAGCAAGCTGGCCCGGGGCGTTAGTGCCGTCGGTGTGGGTGTGCCCATACACCTGATATTCGTTTCCAGACCGAGACCAAATCACGTTTTCCATATCTACGATTAGGTGGGGCGCAGAAAACTTTAGATCCCAAAGAGCTGGAAAGAGGAGGTCGGTAGGATTCTGAACGACGATATATCCTTTGTACGTGGTGTAGTCATAGCTGTCGATCCAGGTCGAGATGACCATGTCGGAGGGTTGAGCAACAGGCTGTTCGGGAGCGAATGCTACCTCAACAGGATAGGATGAGCCGTTGAAAAATAGATTCCGCGGAATCTCGACACTGTTATTGTAGGCTAAGCCACTGATGGTGAACCAGACGACCTCACCGGGTAAAATGGTGTTGGTCCATCCTTGGCCAAATACTTCATGCGGGAGTCGTTGCAGAACGTTCAGGCTATCAGTCCACTCTACGTGCTCGATGTGTTCTACATGAGAGTTCAATTCAAAGGTCATTTTCCAGTCGGAAATGGCCGTTGATGTCATGTTGGTGATCATGACATGGGCTACGTATCGACCGTCTCGGAGCTCTTCGGTCGCGTGAACGATGCGCACAGCTTGTGCCGTGCTGCGTTCGGCGGCAGACAAGGTCAGAAGGGCAAAAAACAACAAGATGGCCGATCTAAGGCGCATAGGATCATTCCAGAGCAATAAAGCTCCGGTATTAATGCGGACAAATGTGGAGAAGCGGCGGCTTGTTCCAAGTCTTTATAACGACAAGAAATCAGTTTTTCGCTCTATTTAACGCGTAATATTTGCTGCGTTACCAGTTTGCCACCTTGTTCGATCCGGATGAAGTAGGCGCCCGTAGCTAAATCTGTAGCATCCCAAGAAACCTGGTGATCCCCTGGTCCTGCCATACCACTCCAAAGAAGAGCTACTTCACGTCCTTGAATATCGAATGCGTTTATCCGCACGGCCCCGGGTGAATCCGTGCTCCATTCTATAGTTGCCGATTGCCGAACCGGGTTGGGGTACACGTTTCGTACAGATAGAGAAGTTGGGAGCTCAGATCCTGTTTCCTCTACCGAAATAGGCACTGCTTCGTTTGGCAGGGTCCACACCCCTCTTCCATGTGTTGCCGCGACGACTTGCTCATCGATTAGTTTAAGCTGCCAGATCGATACGGCAGGCAACCCATTTTCTGCATGATGCCATGTTAGTCCATCGTCCATGGACTCAACGAGTCCAATTTCTGTTGCCGCCCAAATCACGGGATTGGAAGGGAAGTCCAGTACATCGTAAACCGCTACGTCAGGAAACCCATTGGCACTGACCAATGTGCCAGGTCGGCTTTGGAATCCAGATAAGTCTTCCCATGTTTGACCCAAGTCCGTACTTCGAAGGAGCTTCGAGCGGTTTGAGGCTGAAAAAGTGACATAGACCGTTTCTGCGTGTTCGTAACTGGTAGCGAGTCCGGAAAGGCGTCCGGGCGAGCTATCAGGCGAGGGTATGCTTGTAAACGTATTACCTCCATCGGAGGAAACGTGCAGCTTACCGTCATCGTCCGAAGATGAAGGGAACGTGTCCATTTCATATCCGGCCCACACGATATTACCGTCGACATGAGACACAGCAACCTTTCCGTTACCCGAAAACCCCCAGTCATCAGCCGGTATGCTTCTCAAATTCCACGATTCTGCGAAATTGACAGATTTCCAGATTCCAGATTCGCCAACGGTGAAGAGGATGTCGGAATCGTCAGGGTCTTGTGCGATAACGGTTAGAAACTGACCTCCGTCTGCGCGGCTTCCAGTATCTTTTAAGCCGCCCGTTCCATTTGTAAAGCTTTGGCCTCCATTGAGAGAGCGTTGAAACCAATTCCATTGGCTGGTTGTGATCATTTTTTGGTCATTTTGCTTGTGCCAGACGGTATCAAATCCATCTCCGCCCCCAGCATTGAACCAGCTTTGAAAGGGTTGTGCATTTCCAAAAGAACGCCAAGAGCCATTATCCTGCGTACCGCCTATGTAAGCATCTACTCCTGGCTTTTTATCCACGCCATAGAATTGAGCGGTGTTGTATCCTCGGTCTCTGTCAACCCAGTTAGATCCGCCGTCTCCCGAGTAAAAAACGCCTCCATCATTACCAAGAACGATTTGAAAGGTGGATGGACCCGTTGGGGTCGTAACCATTACGTGCTGATCAGCATGCACTCCACTCCCCGTGAGTGAAACACTGACTGCAGCGGCTTCGCGATCGCTCCAAGTAAATGCAAGGGATGATGTAGGGAGATTGCTGGGATCCCAAGTTGCATCACCAAGTACGGGCCAGAAGAAATAGGCCAAATCGGATACGATTCCACCATCCTGTGCAATGAGTGGATCGGGAGTCGTTGCGTTATAGGGTCTGGCGTGAATGAGCACATACTCTCGGTCGATATCGTTCTGATCGTATAGCGACAGGTCAAATGCCCCGTTATCTTCTCGGTCTCTGAAGCTGACCATGAGCTGTCGGTTATTGTCCGTATCCCATACTTCAAACGGCACATCTACATAGTCCTGATACGGATAGTCTGCAAAGTCTACTCCGGACTGGTCAGGAGGGGTAAATCGATGGGCTTTTTGACTGCGACCTGAACCAAATCGAACCTCGACAGAAACCATTTTTTCTAGTGTAATCGTGGATTCTGGTTCATCAATTCCTAGCCTCATTCCTCCACCCAAGTACTGGGCGCCGAAATTGACATAATCCATGAAAGATTCCGTACCGTTTTCGGTTGCTCCGAGAAACACCTTCGTGGCCTGCGAACCCGTTACGGTGACTCGATACAGAGCAACACCTCCCAGAAAGGCCACGTCTTCATCAAAAGGATGGGCTTTGACCATCAGGTCATACCAGCCCTGAGTACCTGCAACATCTATTTCTGTATTTCCTGTATTTCCTACCTGAACAGCGGCCACCCAGAGTTCGCCTCGATTATTGGATACGTAAATAGGATCAACGCCGTCGCTTGATTCGACCATGGCAAACAAGCGTGCCGGGTTGGCGGGAGAAACATCTAGCTCGATGCGTGAATTGTTTCCAGCCTGTGAAAGGCCTAAGTGCGACTCGCTCCAGGTAAGACCGGCATCTGTCGACTTTAATATGCCTGCAGCGGGATCAGAAGCGTACTGAACATTGAAATTTCCCGGTTCGGCAACAATCTGATAAAACCCAGCACTACTGGCTCCCTCTTGAGTTGTGGTCCAAGACGCGCCCCCGTCTTCAGAGCGCATGATTCCACCGTTGGTAGCCGCCAACACGATGTCCGCATTCGAAGGATCGACAAGGAGTCTATTCACGAATAAAAAGTCGAAGGATGAGGTGGTAGCCGATAGAGGGATCCATTCATTTCCTCCATCAGTTGATTTAAACATACCGTCTCCAATGGCCGCATCTACATTTCTGAAGCCTTCCCCTGTACCTGCGTACATGATAGATGGATTGGAAACCGATTGGGCCAGTGAGTTAATTGCTATGTTTGAAAGGCCATCAGTAAGCGGCTCCCACTTGAGCCCCTTATCAACTGTTTTCCATATTCCTCCGCTGACAGATCCAGCGAACCAAGTTGAGTGGGTGGGGTCATTGATATCAACGATAATAGCGCGGGTGCGCCCACCTACATTGCCTGGACCTCGCTCACTCCATGGCAGGGGCGCTTGTCCTCCTTTGCGTGCTGCTCGCACCTGAGTGAGCGCATTAATACGATATCCCGGATCGTAAGAAGGCTTGGATTCGTCGTTGGCCGTTCGGATCTCACGATCATGCTTTAGATACTCATCTGGGTGAGTCTGGGGAAAGTCAAAGGGCGGAGAGGACCACTCTTGACCACTATCCATCAAAAGGAGAAGAGTAAGAAAGGCTCCCGTGAGTATTACGAAGATCCGTTTTGAGAGTATCATATCTGGGATTTGTGTGTTCCTTCACGCTGTCGGTTAGATCGGTTCTGGGAGATCCGTATTGCGCGTTGCAGTCTAGAGACGCTACCTTGAAGATGCAATGGTAGAGGTTTTACCCGTAAAAAAAGGTTTTCTAAATGCCTAGTCGCACCCTTTCCGCTTTAGCACTGCTCTTTTTTTTGAGTTTTTCGGCTTCAGCACAGAATACGTTGCAAGACCCAAGCTCATATCTCGGATACGAGCTTGGATCGAAGTTCTCTAGGCATGCGGACGTTGTGGGATACTTTGAGCATGTAGCCGAGTCAAGTGATCGGGTGCAGATCGAGCACTACGGCAAAACCAATGAAGGCCGGCCACTCATGGTTGCATTCGTGAGTTCGCCTGAAAACATGACCCGTCTTGATGAGATTAGGAACGACAACCTACGGCTTGCTGGGCTTGAAGACGGAAAACTAAAGGGTGATCCTCCAACCATCGTTTGGCTCAGTTACAATGTGCATGGCAATGAATCCAACAGTACAGAGGCTTCGATGTCCACGCTGTTTGCTCTCGTGAACCCTGGCGCAGAATCATCCGCGTGGCTTGAGAACACCGTAGTTGTGCTTGATCCGGCTATTAATCCAGATGGTCGCGATCGATATGCAAACTGGTACAATATGATGGTGGGTATGGAGATGAATGTGAGTAAGGATGCCGTTGAGCATGCGGAGCCATGGCCCGGTGGGCGCACGAATCATTACTACTTTGATCTGAATAGAGACTGGTCGTGGCAGACACAGGTTGAGACCCGACAGCGCATGCAGCTGTATAAAAAGTGGATGCCTCATGTGCACGTGGATTTTCATGAGCAGGGCATCAATAGCCCGTATTACTTCGCTCCTGCTGCAGAGCCCGTACATGAAAACGTGACAGCATGGCAAAGAGAGCTTGAGGAAATCATTGGTCGAAATAATGCCCGTCATTTTGATCGGGAAGGATGGCTTTATTTTACCAAGCAGTCTTTTGACATTTTGTATCCGGGTTATGGCGACTCTTATCCCATGTTTAACGGTGCTGTCGGGATGACCTACGAACAGGCTGGTGGGGGTGGTGCCGGTCTTGGTGTACTTACGGTCGAAGGAGACACCCTTACGCTGCTAGATCGCCTGACACATCACACGGCAGCCGGACTTTCGACGATTGAGGCGACATCGCTTCATCAGGAAAAAGTGGTATCCGAATTCAGGACGTATTTCGAGCAGGCCATTTCGAATCCACCCGGGCAACACAAAGCTTACGTGATTCATAAAGATTCGCCGGGTGATCGAGTCGCTGCACTAACCGCCCATTTGGATGATCTGGGACTAGACTACGGGCGAGCCACATCCGGTAGCCGGGTTCAAGGATTGAACTATCGCACCTCTGCAACAGGGCGCTTTCAAGTTCAAGAGGGAGATCTCGTAATCCCTGCATCACAACCACGTGCCGTATTGGCCAACGTCTTGTTTAGCCCTCAGACGGCAATGACGGATTCTCTAACCTATGATATCACGGCCTGGGCCCTCCCCTGGGTGTATGACGTGAACGCGTTGGCATCAAATCAAGATGTTGAGTTTGGGCCTTGGTCTACTACAAAGGCTGAGTCAAAAAATCATGCAGAAGCGCCCTATGCCTATGTCTCGTCGTGGGATGATGCTGGTGACGCAGCGTTTCTCTCGGCTCTTCTCAAGGCAGGTTTTAAGGTTCGGTTTGCCAGTAAACCCTTTTCCCTCCACGGAAGCCAGTTCGCTGCAGGATCATTAATCATTACGAGAACCAACAATGAGAAAAAAGGGGCTAGTTTGCATACAGAGTTGGCTGAATTAGCAGGTACCTATAATCAAGTCGTTACGGGCTTGGCTACGGGATTTGTAGACTCAGGATCTGATTTGGGTTCTTCTGACGTTCGATTCTTAGATGCTCCGCGAGTTGCGATGCCGTTTGGGGCGGGTACTAGTTCTTCTGCTGTCGGACAGGTTTGGCATTGGTTCGATCAAATCATCGACTATCCTCTTACTCGTTTCCCTGTAGAGCGCTTTTCTTCTTTGGAGTTAGATAAATACGATGTCTTGGTTCTTCCAACCGCCGCGACTCCCATTTTGAACGAGGCTGGTCTTAAGAAGCTGTCCAGTTGGATTCGCTCAGGGGGACGCTTGGTTGCCACGGGAAGCGGCGCATCGGCACTAGCTGGAAAAACGGGTTTTGACCTTACTATGAAACCATCCAAAAAGGTGCCAGACACTACGGCTGTAGCCGTTGCTAGAAACAAGCGTTATGAAGACCGGTCTAGGGATCGGGCACCATCTAGTAACCCTGGGGCTATTTATCGAGTCGATGTAGACTCGAGCCATCCACTTGGATTCGGGTTTGGAGACACCTCTTTTGTGCTCAGGATGGGATCCACTAAGCCGGCTATAATGAAAGGGAGCAATAGCTGGAATGTTGGAGTCGTAACAGACGGAGGTCGTGTCAGTGGTCACACCGGCTTCAAAGCCGAACAGCAAATTGAGGAATCACTGGCTTTTGGCGAGCAGAGCATAGGCTCCGGAAGCGTGATTTATCTAATGGATAATCCACTGTACCGGGGGTTTTGGACAAGCGGCCGCATGTTGTTTGCTAACGCGGTCTTTTTTGTAGGTCAGTAAGTGCTTGGATCAAGGAGCAGCATGCATCAGCAAAGCATATGCGGCCGCTAGCATGTCTGCCATAATGAGAAGAAAAAGGATAATGGTCTCCAGGATGGAGAAGTGGCGACGGGCCTCATAGGCGCGACGCATTTCACGAGAGCGAATAAATCCTTTTCGATCATTGATCAGAAGCATCGAGATTTGCAAGATTATGGCAAATCCGGTCAGCCAAACCCAATCGACACCGAAAACAACGGGTAGTCCAATCCCGGCTACGCCAAATGGCGCAACAAGTCAAAATACGACGATAGCCGGAAGACCTCTTTTTTTACTGGAGCGCCGATTTTTGGACTTCGTTGTGCGTTCGGCACGACGGGCCAATTTCGAATCCAGATCCGTATTAGACATGGGCAAAGAGCCTTATTGAGTGGGTTTCAATGGTCGAATATAGGAAAGCCCACGATGCAAAAATATTAAGATCAGGCAGAGGAGTGGGTATAAATCAATTTGTATTCAACGGTATTTAACAGCCGAATAAGCGTTTTATGCCCAAGAATAGTTTTGGCCTTATTAAGTCTAAACCACTTTACGCGGGTTATTTTTTCGCTTTTCTGGGGTATAAATTCGGTTTCAGTGGTCTTCATGTGGTACCAGTGGGTTGTTTTCACTGTAAAAAACTTCCCGTCCACATATCCATGAGTCGTGGTGTCTAGAAAGTCGAGAACCTTCACCTTTTTGATACCTAACTCTTCCTTCACTTCTCTTTTGGCACACTCCCGGATCGTTTCTCCATCATCCAGCTTTCCTTTTGCGATATCCCAAAGCCCTTTTCGATAAATAAGAAGGATCTTCAGGCCCTTTTTACCTTCTTTGGTTATAATTCCACCGCCTGCTGATAGCTCTCTCGCAGGTCGAAATGGAGTTCTATTCAGGAACGCTTTCTTAGGAATGTTGCGAACATCTCCACTCAAGTTCGCGGGTGTTTTGTGTCCATCTACAACGTACACTTTACCTCGTCCGTCCGCTTTGGCCCCGTCTAGGCTTCTATGCAGACGGCTCTCATCGAATGCTTCCGAGGCAATGCCATCGGCGACATTTTTTTCAGATTCGACATAAAAGTAAAGCATAGTTGCGGCAGCCTAATAGCGCGTGAAAGCAAAAGGTATATTAGTTAGATGCTCAAGATAGAGTTGGCGAGACATTCTCGCCACGAATACCAAGAGGTGAATGCATTGAGTCCGGAAATAATTACTGGAGTGGTATTGTGTGGAGGTCAAAGTCGACGTTTTGGTTCAGATAAGTCTGAGGCTAAGATCGATGGTGTGTCGTTGATTGAGCGCTCGATATCTATCCTTGATCCGTTGGTCAGTGAGACCTTTATTTCAAGCGGGTCCCCACGAAGGCACTACCCGTTTGATCTTCGGCATGTGGAGGACTCGTTTCCAGATGCAGGGCCCTTGGCTGGAATTCTCTCGGCGCTTGATGCTTGCCCGTCAGCTTTTATGCTCGTTTTAGCCGTTGATCTTCCGTTTATCACCTCATCCAGTCTCCAAAAGCTAGTGGATCAGCAGGATAAACTACCCGATACCGTAGTCGTCGCAGGATCATCGACTAGGAAACAGCCTCAGCCCTTGTGTGGGATCTGGCCCCGATCCTCGCGGCACCCGCTCAGGGCCTATTTGGAAGCCGGCCGGCGATCTGTATTCGGTTTTTTAGAGGACCAGCGTGTGGTTGCCATCGAGGTTCCAGATAAGGAGCTCAGAAATGTCAATCGCCGCCGCGATTTGGACGGCGATATTTAGCCTTAATAGGGTTGCTCTTTACCCTTCTTAACTTGATATTACAAGTAATAGGTTTTCCCTCATTTTTCGTGTTTTAAGGCATTTATACCGATGAATTACGGCTTCGTCATTAATAATGACTCGTGTATTGGCTGTCACGCATGCTCTACGGCGTGCAAGAGCGAGAACGAAGTTCCGCTGGGAGTACAGCGTACATGGGTGAAGAGCGTGGAAACGGGACAATACCCCAATGTTGCCCGGAGCTTTCAAGTAACGAGGTGCAATCACTGCGCCAACCCACCGTGTGTACGTATCTGTCCCGTGACAGCGATGTATCAACGCGATGATGGCATAGTTGAATTTGATCCGGATGTGTGCATTGGCTGTAAGGCCTGCATGCAGGCCTGCCCCTATGATGCTATCTACATCGACCCTGATTCAGGTACAGCAGCTAAGTGTCATTATTGTGCGCACAAAGTTGATCTCGGTCTGGAGCCGGCCTGTGTGGTCGTATGTCCAGAGCATGCTATTCTGGCGGGAGATCTCGATGATCCAACGACGGAGATCGCTCAGGCTGTAGCCCGAAACAAGGTTACCGTTCGTAAGCCTGAACAAGGAACGGCTCCCAGGTTGTATTACATCGGTGGCGAAGATGTTGCGATGCATCCAACGGCGGTAGATCGTACTCCTGATTCGTTTGCTTGGGCCGATGTGCTACCGTTGCATGAAGGAGATGGCCATGCCTCTCATAAAGCTCCTAAAGCGACTACGAGTGGTAAAAAATCGAATTCCGGACAAGCCTTACGCCGATCCGAACCTCAAGGCGATCCGAGTGGTGGACCGATTCAGATTGGAGACGGTCGCATGGCTGAACAGATGACCCAGGTTGTTTGGAACGCTCAGCATAAGATCCCGTGGCATTGGCAAGTACCTGCCTATCTGGTCACTAAAGGGATTGCAGCCGGTATTTTTCTAATTCTGGCGATCAGTGCTCTCTTCGGGTTTATTTCTGTTGATCATTACGTTTTTCAGGCGAGTGCATTCGTGTCGGTATTTTTTCTGATCGCGACTACAGGACTTCTCGTGGCTGATCTCGAGCGACCAGAGCGCTTCCTAAGCATCGTTTTTCGTCCTCAGTGGCGATCCTGGTTGGTTCGCGGAGCGTTCCTTTTGATTGGATTTAGTGGAATCGCTACCATCTGGTATGCCGGCGAATTGTCTGTATGGATGGGGTGGATTACCGAAGAATGGTTTGCGCCTTGGAGAACAATCGTGTTATGGGCTGGAATACCCCTCGCGATTGGTACGGCCATTTATACCGCATTTCTATTCGGGCAGGCTGAAGGTCGAGACCTGTGGCAGAGTCCGTTGCTTCCGTTGCATCTCATTATTCAGTCGTTCATGGCAGGAAGTGCTGTGTTGCTCATTATGGGATCGCTCATCGAGATGAGCGATGAGCTTATGTACGTCGTGCGGTTCACGTTCTTGGGTTCTGTGGCATTGGATTTAGCCGTAATGCTTCTGGGTGAATTCGGAATGCCACATGCTTCCGAACAGGCTGCAAAAGCGGCCCATATGATTACCAAGGGGCGCTACAAATGGCAGTTTTGGGGCTTGGCCATTGTTGTTGGCCACATCCTGCCTCTTGCCTACGGTATGCAGGCAGGCTGGGCTCCAGCCTTAGCTGCTCTAATCGGGCTTTACGTGTTCGAGAAAGTCTTTGTCAGCGCACCTCAGGAACTCCCAAACAGTTAAGCATAATTGCGTCATGGCTAAAAACATCAAAAAACCGGAGATGGGCGGAGACGGCAGTGCGTTTGGATTGCCGAAATTTTCAGAGTCACCTCGTCAGCCGGAAAAAGTAGATATGACGACCGTCCTGCATCCGGACGGCCGTATGAGTCAGTACCCACCTGTTGAAAAATGGGATGACTGGGTTGAATGGGATGGCAAGCATTGGCCCCGAAAGGTTGCTCGCCACTACACGTTGGTACCCACAGTATGCTTCAACTGTGAAAGTGCATGTGGGCTTCTGGCGTATGTGGATCGGGAAACGCTCGACATCAAAAAATTTGAGGGAAACCCGGCCCACCCGGGAAGCCGAGGGCGTAACTGTGCTAAAGGGCCAGCGACGATCAATCAGATTTACGATCCTGAACGCATTCTATATCCGCTGAAACGCGTTGGCAAACGAGGAGAGGGTAAGTGGAAGCGTGTTTCGTGGGATGAAGTGCTAGAAGAACTCGGTCCCAAAATGGCTGAGAGTCGCAACAAGCGACGCGATGGCATTATGTATCACGTGGGTCGTCCTGGCGAAGACGGATATACGAATCGATGTATTCAGGCTTGGGGTGTGGATGGTCATAACTCACACACCAACATCTGTTCAGGTGGTGCGCGGGCTGGCTATAACTTGTGGGCCGGCTTCGATCGTCCGAGTCCAGACTACGCTAATGCCAACACCATTCTTTTGATTTCGAGTCACCTCGAGACAGGTCATTATTTTAATCCGCATGCACAGCGGATTATGGAAGCCAAAATGAAGGGCGCCAAGCTGATCACCATGGATCCAAGGCTCTCCAACACGGCGTCTAAATCCGATACGTGGCTTCCAACGTGGCCAGGCTCAGAGCAGGTTGTGTTGTTAGCGATCGCTAACCATTTGATTCAAAATGGGCTTTACGACAAAGACTTCATGCGTCGTTGGGTGAACTGGCGTGAAACATTAGACTTTTTCAAGGACAAACCATACGACGAGGTAGATTTTGATCTGCCGGGTGAAGGTATGTGGGATCGGTTGAAGAGTATGTTATCCGCCGGCTCCTTTGATCTTGCCTCGGATGAGGCTGACTTTGATGATTTCGATCGCCTTCTCAAGACGCTTTATGCCGAGTTTACCTTCGAACGCGCTGCTGAAGAGTCACAGGTTGATATCGCCCGCATTCGAGAGGCTGCTGAGGCCGTTGCAAATTGCCAAGGCCGTTTAGCAACTCACACCTGGCGGGCCGCATCTATCGGGAATCTGGGTGGCTGGCAAGTCGCTCGGTGTCTGCTTTTCCTGAATGTGCTCACGGGTAGTATCGGGAATGAGGGTGGAACGTCTGGCAATAGCTGGAATAAGTTTGTGCCGAAGCCGTTTGATCAGCCAGAGCCCTTTAATGCGTGGAATGAACTGCACATTCCGCATGAATGGCCCATGGCGATGTACGAAATGAGCTTCTTGCTCCCTCACTTCCTCGAAGAAGGACGTGGAGACATCGATGTGTATTTCACCCGCGTATATAATCCGCTTTGGATCAATCCCGACGGGTTCATGTGGATGCGCGCGCTTCAGGATGAGGAAAAAATTAAGTGCCATGTGGCCATGACGCCCACCTGGAATGAGTCCGCGTGGTTTGCTGACTACGTCTTGCCCATGGGTCACGCCGGAGAGCGGCATGACTTGATGAGTCAGGAAACGCATGCAGGACAATGGATTGCATTTAGGCAACCGGTGCGCCGGGTTGCCATGGAACGACTGGGTAAAAAGGTAGATTATACCTGGCAAGCCAATCCCGGTGAGGTTTGGGAAGAAAACGAGTTCTGGATTGAGCTGTCAGCTAAAATGGATCCAGATGGATCTCTGGGAGTGCGCAAGCACTTTGAAAGTCCGTATCGGAAAGGTGAAATCATCAATGTCGATGAGTATTACCAATGGATCTTTGAAAACAGCGTACCCGGACTGCCTGAGGCGGCCGAGGCTGAAGGTTTAAAGCCCCTCGAGTACATGCGTAAGTATGCTGCTTTCGAGGTCACGAAAGACCGATACGTTCCGTACGAAGCCAAAGTAGACGATTCGGGCTCTAAAGTTGATAATAAAGGCCGCATCCTCAAGGACGGTTCGGCGATCGGGGTAATGGTCGATGGCGTTGCCCGTTCAGGATTTGCAACGCCCAGCAAGAAAATGGAAATCTTTTCTCCCACGATGCGGGACTGGGGCTGGCCTGAACTGGATTACACCATGCCGTGGCCGCTCAAGTCACATGTTCACCCGGATCAAATTGACCGGGAGAAAGGCGAGATGTTACTCCTTCCCAACTTTCGCCTGCCAACACTGATTCACACGCGAAGCGCCAACGCGAAATGGCTCTATGAGTTGAGTCATAAAAATCCGGTGTGGATGCATCCAGGAGATGCTCGGCGTCTTGGTATAGATTCGGGCGACTTAATTCGCGTGACCACCCGGATAGGCTATTTTGTAGATAAGGTCTGGGTTACTGAAGGGATTAAGCCTGGTGTCATTGCTATGAGCCATCACCTGGGTCGTTGGCGTCTTAAAGAAGAAGAAGGGCTCAGTCGTGGCGCGTCCAATCTGGTTACGATTGATGAGAAAGATACCAGTGGTAAACTGCGTGTCGTCCATGGAGCAGGTGCTTGGGAATCGTTTGATCCGGATACGTCTCGTATCTGGTGGGAAGACGTGGGTGTCCATCAGAACTTAACCCATGCGGTGCATCCCGATCCCGTCTCTGGCCATCATTGTTGGTTGCAAAAAGCGTTCAATGTGGAGCCAGCTCGCGCCGAAGACCGTCATGGCGATGTATGGGTGGACACCAATGCTTCCATGGAGAACTACCGTGAGTGGGTTGAAAAAACCCGGTCTGCGGTGGATCATTCTCCAGACGGCACTCGTCGGCCATGGTGGATGAAACGGCCACTCAAGCCAGTAAAAGAAGCGTATACATTGCCTGACAAGCCGTTCGGAAGGTAGGTGGCGCTTGCTAAAGTGATCCAATATGGGGCCCCCGGAAGAATTCCGGGGGCCTCATTGTTTAGGTGTCCACCTCAATTTCTTGTTAACTTGTTATAACAAGTAAATACGAGTTGTATCTTTTTACTGTCAGGGAGGCTAACTTACCGTTGGTCATTCGGCATCATAAACCAAATAGGAAGCTGATAGCATGGAACGTCGTCACTCGGTAGTCATCGTAGGTGGAGGCACGGCCGGTATCACGGTTGCTTCACAGTTGAAAAAGAAGGATCGGAATCTAGACGTGGCTATAATTGAGCCCTCAGAAGATCACTTTTACCAGCCCATTTGGACACTGATTGGTGGTGTGGTCTTTGATAAAAAGATCTCAAAACGAAAAATGGTAGATTATATTCCTAAAGGTGTGACGTGGATTAAAGACTACGCGGCCTCGTTCTCACCCAAAGAAAACTTCGTAACGACAAAGAGCGGAGATGATATCCACTATGACTATATGGTGGTTGCTCCGGGTATTCAACTTGACTGGGATAAAGTAAAAGGTCTGCCAGAGGCTCTCGGAAAAGGAGGCGTCTGCTCTAATTATGGATACGAGCGTGCCGAGTATACGTGGGAAGTACTGCGCAATTTGAAAAAAGGCCGGGCCCTTTTTACGCAGCCCAATACTCCTGTGAAATGTGGCGGTGCCCCTCAAAAGATCATGTATCTAACGGCCGATCATCTGCGGCTGAATGGACACTTGGATGATGTGGATATCCAATTTATGTCTCCTGGAGAAACTGTATTTGGCGTCGAAAAATTCAGATTGGCTCTCCTTAAAGTGTTGGATCGCTACGGCATCAAGTTCAACTATCGCAAGAATCTCGTCGAGATCAAGGGCGCTGAAAATATTGCCGTCTTCGAAGTGACCGATACCTACGGAAACATGGAGCTGCAAGAAGAGCATTACGACATGATTCATGTCGTTCCGCCGCAATCGGCCCCCGATTTTGTTAAATCAAGCGGACTCTGTGACGAAGAGGGTTGGGTTGATGTCGACAATGGCACGCTGCAGCACAACCATTTTCCCAATATTTTTTCCTTGGGAGATGTTTCGGGAACGACCAAGGCCAAAACAGGAGCAGCTATTCGAAAGCAAGCACCTGTCGTTTCTACCAACTTGATGGAATTGATTAGGCAAGGAAAAATTACGAGTAAGAAAGTGTACAACGGCTATTCATCGTGCCCGTTGGTTACAGGATATGGCAAGCTGATCCTAGCCGAATTTGATTACGATAATAATCCGGATCCTTCCTTCCCCTTTGAAATGGCTAAGGAACGCAAATCTATGTATCTCCTGAAAACCAAAATCCTGCCCATTCTCTACTGGAGTGGTATGTTGAAGGGACGCGCATAGACCTATTTTATTTTATGGAATTATCGTTGCTCGGAATGCGCCTTCGCGCGCTGGCCAGATTGATTGACCAGCCCGTTCGGACTCTTGCCGACTTGGAAGGGTTAGCTATTGATGGCTCTTTTTTGAAGCAGGAAAGCCAGGACGAAATGGCCGCCGAGCATTATCGTGTTTTGACGCACGATATGGTTCCAGCCGCCTCCTTGTTTTTGGAGCGGAAAGCCATGTTGGGAGGCGCCGTATCAGGGCGAGTTCGTGAGGCTATGGAGCACACCGGCTTTGCGCCAGATACGTCCTCGTATCCGGCAGATCACCTCGTTAATGTGCTTCTGTTTCTGGCCCACCTAGCGGATCGACAAGACATAGAAACGCTCCAGCGGGTGACGCGGGTGCACGTACTGAGTTGGATGCCTCTTCTGATAGATGCCTTGAGCCAATCGGGTGCCAAGTTGTTTAACGAGATGGGTCATGAAATCGAACTGGCAATGCTTGGTATTGGAGTGGACTCATTAGGTACCGAATCGGACTACCCGCCTCTCATGGAGCTTCCCTTTGATATGGACAAAGCGGAGCTTGCTGCTATTGGCATCTATCTAGCTACACCTATTGAAAGCGGTTTATTCATTTCGAAAGCGCGCCTCGCTATCGAGGCGCGCTCCCATCGGCTCCCAACGGGCTTTGGAACCCGCGCGATGACTATCGAGGGTCTCTTCCGGTCGGCTGGTCAGTATGAGGCCATTGGTGCCGTGTGTGATTTCTTTGATCAGAAAATCGAATCCAAAGAGGAGTTGTGGAAACGATGGTCCGATACGGGAGCTGCTCACTGGTCCGGTGAATGGGCAAAAAAGCTGGCCAACACGCGCCGTGTGATAGAGACGCTTCGGGAAGCTGAGGACACCTCGAGCTAAGATTTCCTTAGATGTGGGTTCGTCAGACTGAGGTTATTTGAAGATCCAATTCGGCGTCTCTTCCCCACCTTTTCAACACATACGTTAGGGCTCGGTGAGGACTCAAGAAAAAATGATCCTCGCCCATATCTTCAGCGAGTCCAGAGGCTTTGAAGACGGCCAAGACGTTAGTTTTGGCCCCTCCGATATACAAGCCAATACCCTGTTCTTTTAGAACCGAATGTGTATCTGCCAATACGGCCAACGCAGTGGTATCCAGATCATTAATGGAAGAGGCGTCCAGAATAACAGCGCGCGACTGTCTCTTTCCAACTTCTCGCGTAATCACATCTCGAAGCCGATCGGCGTTCGCAAAGGAAAATGAGGCATCTACGCGCAGCAACAGTATATCATCAAATTGTTCGGCTTCAGGGTGATTGAGGATATTTCTGAAGGAACGAGACCCGGGGAGGCGCCCCAAAATGGCTACGTTCGGGAAACTGATGCGGTACATAATGACGATGACAGACATACCGACGCCCACGAGGACACCTTGATGAATACCAAGAGTTAGTGTAGCTGCGAACGTTAGTAGAGCCAGCACGCCGTCAATGGCTTTGATCGTCAAGAGATAACGCACCTCGCGTACATCAATTAGTCCGAATGCGGACACCATAATGATGGAGGCAAATATGGGAATCGGCAGGCTATAAAAGAGCGGCGTAAAAAAGAGAAGCACAAGACCGATAAGCAGGGCGGCAATCGCATTTGAAAAAGGTGTTTGGGCTCCCGAGCGCTCATTGACGGCACTTCTGGAGAAACTACCAGATACTGGAATGCTTTGGAAAACGGCGCCTGCAACGTTCATCGTACCCAGTACGACCAGTTCTCTGTTTGGGAAAATGCGATAGCTGTGTTTGGCAGCAAACACCTTCCCAAGGGAAATAACGCCCATAAATTGGATGAGTGACAGCGTGATAGCGATGGGCATTAGGGCTTTGATGCTGTCCAAAGAAAAGGCCGGTACGGATAGAGAGGGCAATCCTGCTGGGATCGTGCCAACGATCGCGACCCCTGCTTGATCAAGATTAAAGAGTATGACAGCCAAAGCAGACATAACGACCGCCACGAGGGGACCAGGGATTTTGGGCCAGACTTTTCGGCACAAGATTAGAATCAGAATGCCTGCTGCTCCTATAGCAAAAGAAAGAAGGTGTGTCTCTCCAATTCTATCTACGGCTTCTGTCAGCAGAATGAATACATTTAGGTTTCGCCCAAGACCAATTCCAAGGAGATGCTTTAATTGACTCATTCCAATGATGAGCGCTGCCGCAGCAGTAAAACCCGTGATAACAGGCCTAGAAAGCAGATTTACCACAAACCCAAAGCGTAATGATCCCATTATGATCTGAATTACGCCTACCATGATGGCTAGCGTGAAGACGTGGCCTAGGTATTGTTCGGTTGTAGTAGGTGCGAGAAGAGCAATTCCAGCGGCGACGATTAGCGAATCAATGGCTACTACGCCCACGGCCAAATGGCGGGATGTACCCAGTAAGGAATAGATCAATAAAGGGATGAGAGAGGCGTACAGTCCGTACACGGGGGGAACGCCAGCTAGAAGCGCATAGGCCATTCCTTGGGGGACCAAAACAACGCCTACAGTAACGCCGGCAATGACATCCCCCCGAAATCGGGCTCGGTCATAACCGCGAATCCAATCAGGTACGAGAGAGAGTGCCGTGTTCGCCGACTCCATAAGTTATCCGGATCGCCGTGTTTCTTTGTCTTCCTTAAGATAGGGATTGACAAGCGAGGAGGCTTTGTCTACTGCATTTTGAATGCGTGGGAAGAGTGATTCTTCTCCCATGGTATCCACAAGGCCTGATTTGCGCATGGCATCCCGAACGGGACCCTTCACTCCGGAAAAGAGCAGACTCATTTCTCTATCGGCTAATAATCGGTGTAAATCCGAGAGCGCATGTAAGGCTGTTGAATCAATCCGATTAACTGGATACAAATCCAGCACGAGTACTTGTAGATCAGTCCGTTTATTTAGAAGCTTTTGGAGGCCCTCTTTCATGACCTCAACATTACCAAAGAACAGAGAGGCGTCAATTCTGAAGACGGCTACTCCGTTCGTTATTTCCGCGTCAGGGTAGCGTTCTAGGTTTCTGTAAACATCAGTGCCTTTTACACGACCAAGTTGCGCCATGTGAGGTCGGGAGGCTTGGTGGACAAAGGCCAAAATTGAGACCACCACACCAATTAAAATGCCTTCCTCAATCCCAAAGGCAAGCGTTGCAGCGAAGGTCAGTAGGAGCAGGCTAAAATCAGTCCGATTGGCTTTCCAGAGACAGCGGACTTCTTTAATGTCGATGAGTCCCGCGACTGCCACCATTACAATGCTGGCCAAAAGAGCTTTGGGTAGAAAGGTAAAAAGAGGGGTAAAGAAAAGGAGTGTTAGCCCCACGACCGAGGCACTGATCATGCTCGCTAGTGGGGTCTTGGCTCCAGCTTGATCATTCACAGCGGACCTTGAAAATCCACCCGTAGTAGGATACGAATGCATAAATGAGCCGGCTAAGTTGGCTAGGCCTAGCGCCACTAGTTCTTGGCTGGGGTCTACGGATGTTCGGTTTTTTGAGGCGAACGATTTGGCGACCGCAATCGACTCCATGTAGCCCACTAAAGAAATTGCCAAGGCGATAGGTAGGAGTGCTGACATACTGTCCCAATTCAAGAACGAGGCCGAAATGGCAGGAAGTCCGGCGGGCACCGATCCTACGATGGCCACGCCAAGGGAATCTAGATTTCCGAACGCCACGGCCAGGGTCGCAAGCACAACGGCTAGCAGGCCGCCGGGTAAGCGGGGTGCGAATCGTTTTACACCCAGAATTAAGAGAATACCACCGCCTCCAATCGCTAGCGTTATGACATGCACTTGGCTCAGGTTTTGTACGGCAAACGAAAGGATTTCTAAGACGCTATTGGATCTCGGAATGGGCACTCCAATAAGGTGCTTGAGCTGGTTCAGGCCAATAATTAAGGCAGCGGCGCTCGTAAACCCGCTCAGAACGGGGTGGGAAAGGAAGTTGGTTATGAATCCAAAGCGGAGCAAACCCAGAACAAGTTGAATCACACCCACCATGAAAGTCAGCAATAAAGCAAGCTGAATGTACTCGTCCGATCCGGATGTGGCCAGATCCCCCACCCCCGTAGCAACGAGTAAGGAAACCATGGCGACAGGGCCTACGGCTAACTGTCCAGATGTCCCGAAAAAGGCATAGACAAACAAGGGTAGCAGCGCGGCATAGAGGCCATAAATCGGAGGTAGGCCAGCAATCAGGGCGTAGGCAAGACCCTGAGGAATTAACATCACCCCAACCGTGAAACCCGCATTCAGATCTCCCGAAAGGAAGGTTTTAGGGTAAGAACGAAGCCAAGCAGATGCCGGAATCAGTGTTTTCAGCATGCGGCTGTATCTGTTAAGGGCAGAAGGAATAATGTGGGGGCCGCGAAGCGGCCCCCACCCATGTGTTGGGAAGTCGCACTATTCCAGAATGTAGGCAATCGAAGACCAGGCGCTAGGCATGCATAGGTTCGCCGTGCGCTACGACGGCTCCTTCAGATGCTGACCACTCTTCAAACTCACCATTGATAAAGATGACGTTGTGTCCAAGACGGGCGAGCAGAGCCGTCGAAACGGCAGCGCGTCCCCCCGAAACACAATGAATAGCTTTTGTACCGGAAGGTACTTCGTCGCGGCGGACCCACATGCGGGTATAGGCAATATTGGCCGAATCCGGAATGTAAGCTGCGTCGTGCTCGGCTTTGTTGCGCACATCAAGAACGACGACATCGTTCTCATTTTCGACGACCGAGGCAACATCTTCGATGTTTATTTCTCGAATGCTGGCCATTTCGCCATGTGCTTCGGCATAGGCTTCTAGGGTTGCAGGCGTAGCATACCCTTTGATGTTATCTAACCCGATTCGGATTAGATCACGAACGGCTTCGTCTACCTGATCTGCCTCGATAATGAGGTAGATATCCATATCCTCTTCGATGATAGATCCGGCTGCTGAATTAAAGGATTTGTTGAATCCTGCATACAAGGAGCCGGGGAGATGACGCGCCATGAAAGCAGAGCGATCAAGACGGGTATCCAAAACAGCCACATCTGTATTGCCAGATAATGCCTTTAGGTCATCTACGAATAGGTGCTTTGGCTGAGGAAGGCTACCCAACACCTTTGGACCTATTTTGTTATCGCGTTTCATGCGTGCAAAATACATCGGATGCTCAGGCTGACCGTCTAAAATAGCGGCAACGAACTCATCCTCGCTGCGCTTGGCAGAGTCTATAGCAGCGTTGAACTCACGCTCATATCCAACGGTTGACATAGGAACCGCGCCAAGAGCCTTACCACAAGCAGAGCCGGCGCCATGAGCTGGCCAAACCTGAAGAAAGTCATCTAGCTCAAGAAAGTCCTGAACTGACTTATATAATGTTCGAGCGGAGGGCTCCATAACGCCAACGACACCAGCTGCGCTTTCGAGCAAATCTGGCCGCCCGAGATCGCCAACAAAGACGAAGTCTCCGGTTAGGATTCCCATGGGCCTATCGGCACCACCACCCATATCTGTTACCAAGAAGGCAATGTGTTCGGGTGTATGCCCCGGGCTGTGCACGACCGTTAGCTTAATGTTGCCGATCATGAACTCATCTTTATCGAGAACCAACTGGTAGTTGTAGTCCGAACCAATGAGCCACTCGTATTTCCAGTCCGCATCCCCTTCGTCGGAAGCATATACTTTGACTCCACGCTCAGCGAATTCACGCGCTCCAGAGAGGTAGTCTGCATGGATATGCGTATCTGCCACGGCGGTAATTTCTAGGCCTTCTTTTTCGGCTAATTCCAGGTAAACATCGATGTCTCGTTCGGGATCGACGATGATCGCTTCGCCAGTAGCCTGGCAACCAATCAGGTATGCGTATTGTGCAAGTTTCTGATCCCAGATTTGTCTGAACAGCATGGTTTTGTGTGTTTTATATTTTTTGCTTTAAACGGATTGAACCTGAATCCAGGCCTTAATGTGGTAAGCGAGGGCGTAGCACACCATACGTGTATGTGCCAGCTACAGCCGAAAGAATGGCAATAAGCATGATCGTGAACCCATTTCCGACGAGAGCGAACATGGGGCCGGGACATGCACCGGTGAGGGCCCATCCGAGGCCAAACATGGTGCCACCTAGCCAGTAGCGGGTGCCAGATCCCATGTCTTTTGGGGGAATGACGATATCTTCACCACCAAAGGTTTTGAGCTTTTTCCGCTTAATGATTTGAACGGAAATCATGGCGACTGCTGCAGCACTACCAATAATGCCGTACATGTGAAACGCCTGAAAACGAAACATCTCTTGGATTCTGAACCAAGAAATGACTTCAGACTTGGTAAAAATGATTCCGAAATAGATACCGATCAGCAAATAGGGGAGCAGCCGACCCATGCCGTTGTTTGATTGAGTAGTCATGGTCAGCCTCTTACAGGATCAGGGGAAGAATGAAGAACGTAGCGATTAGGCCACCCGCGAAAAAACCCATCACTGCAATGAGCGAGGGAAGCTGTAAGTCTGCGAGACCAGAGATAGCGTGACCCGATGTGCAACCGCCCGCATATCGCGCGCCGAAACCAACTAGGAAGCCACCGATGACAATCAGGAAAAATCCTGGACCTGACATGAGCCCCTCCCAGGAAAAGAATTGACTGGGCATGAGTCCCTCGAAATTAGAAATTCCGAGCAGGGCTAAGTCCGAGCGTGTGGCTTCAGATATTCCGACGGGGTCCGAGCTTCCAATAAATGTTGAGGCGATGTAACCGCCAATGACCACACCAAAAATTAAGGTGAGATTCCATATTCCGTTTTTCCAATCGTACTGGAAAAACTCGACTTTGCCAGGTGCCCATGCACACATATGTCGAAGGTTTTCAGATATACCAAATTGCTTGCCGCCGATGAGCAACAACGCGGGCACGACGATGCCAATGAGGGGGCCGGCGACGTACCAGGGCCAAGGTTGTGAAATAAAGTCAATCATGAGGGTGTACCAGGTTGATATTTCGCTTGTACTTACCTGTCATAACAAGTGTTTCCTATCCTATTATGAAATGTTTGCTAGGTCAATTTATTCTAGTTCAAGACGGATGTCTTTGGCCAGTAATTGCAGTTTTGAGCGTCCATTCCAGGTATTTTCCTGAATGGCAAAGAGAAGTTCAAGGGAGTCGCCAGAGTTTTGGCTGTGCAAAACAAGGTCTAGATGTTTGCTCATTCCAAACCCAATCACGTCTCGCGAAGGGTGATTTGAAGCCCGCTCCCGAACAGAAAACTTTAGGTGGGTTCGTTGTTTGCCCACGGTAGTCACTGGACCGACGACCTCTAGGTTGTTGGCCATGAAGACGGGCGCTGCATTGTCTGCGCCAAAGGGCTCGAATTGTTTGAGGACCGACCAGAATCGTTTGTCTAAATCAGAGAGGCCCATATTGGCATCAACCTCGGTCATGGGCTCAAGGGTTTCTGGCGTAATGGCGCCTGCAACGGCCTGATCGAAGCGATCCACAAAGGCTTCTACGTTTTCTGGTTTCAGCGCGAGTCCCGCAGCAAAATCATGTCCTCCATATTCGATCAAAAGATCTTCGCACTCTTGGAGGGCTTTATAGATGTTGATACCGTTGATGGACCGGGCACTGCCTTTGGCCACGTCGCCAGAACGAGACAGCATAATGGCCGGGCGATAGTGTCTATCCACTAAGCGACTGGCTACGATACCAATGACTCCTAGATGCCATTCTGGATCATAGAGTACGACGGAATGTCTAGGGCCTCCTCCGAGCAGGACATCTGCCTGCTTAAAGGCTTCTTTCTGGGTCTTGCGATCTAATTCTCGGCGCTCCTGATTCAAGCGTTCGAGTTGCCGAGCTCTTGCGGTGGCTTCCAGTTCGTCGTCGGCCAGCATAAGGGTCACAGCCCTGGCTGCATCGCCGAGTCGTCCGGCTGCATTGATGCGGGGACCAAGTCCAAAGACGATGGATCGAGGGTCGCAGTCACTGAGCCGAATGTCAGCTTGCTCGGCTAACATGCGCAGGCCTACTCTGGGATTATTCTGAATGTTGAGTAGTCCTTCTCGAAGAAGAATCCTGTTTTCACCCGTTAGTGAAACAACGTCACTGGCCGTGGCTATTGCCACGAGGTCGAGGTACTGGTTTATCTCTGTAGGATCTTTGCCAAGTCGGGTATGAATGGCTTGGGCCAGCTTCATGGTTACACCGCACCCGCATAACTCTTTGAACGGGTAGGAGCAATCGCTGCGTTTGGCATCTAGCACGGCGATAGCGTTAGGCAACGTAGCCCCTGGAGTATGATGGTCACAGATGACCAAGTCCATACCCAAGCTTCGTGCATATTCAGTTTCTGCAATCGCTGTCACACCACAATCTAGGGCTACAACGATTTCTGCACCCATGGTTTTGGCTTCATCCAGACCCGATTCGCTGAGCCCATATCCATGCTTGAAGCGGTCGGGGATGAAGAAACATACGTCTGCGCCCAAGCTTCCCAGGTAGTGCGTCAACAGGGTCGTTGAGGTCGTGCCGTCTACATCATAATCGCCATATACCAAGAACTTCTGCTTGTCTTCCAGTCCTTTGACGATGCGGTCAACGGCTTTATCCATATCCGTCATCAGATACGGATCGTGAAGACTATCTATTCCAGAGCGGAAAAAATGCTTAGCGGCATCAAAACTGTCTATACCCCGCAACACGAGCGCGCGCGCCAGCGCGCGCGGCAAGTCGTTCAAGGCTGATTGCAGCTCATCTACTTTTGATTCGTCTTCAACAGGCAGAATCTGCCAGCGGCGTGTACTCATTTTATTTCCGATTGGGAGCCGGAATATACTGGGTTCAGTGCCATGAGTTTTGCCTTCACGCGGGTTTGACTAGATTGCGACCAACAAGCCCGAATTGAGATGCGAAATTTCCTGCTTCTGTCCGTTTTACTATTGCTTTCAGCCTGCGAAACGACGCCCCCACCAGAGCCATTTGGAGCACTACCCACAACGCGCCAAGTGGATTGGCATAAGCTGAGCTACTATGCCTTCATTCACTTTGGCCCCAACACGTTTACCGGTGTGGAATGGGGGCATGGAGATGAGAATCCTGAGGTGTTCAATCCAAGTGAACTGGATGCTCGGCAGTGGGCTCAAACCTTTAAGGAGGCCGGTATGGAAGGGGTGGTGATTACGGCCAAACACCATGATGGATTTGCTTTGTGGCCCTCAGAGTACTCAACGCACACGGTCCGCGAAAGTGAATGGAAGGATGGTCAAGGGGATGTACTTCGTGAGTTGGCTGAGGCGTGTGAGGAGTTTGGGCTAAAGTTTGGTGTGTATGTCTCGCCTTGGGATCGAAATCACCCTCAGTACGGCTCTGACGAGTATAATGGCGTATTTAAATCCATGTTGGAAGAAGTACTCACAGGCTACGGAGACGTATTCGAGGTTTGGTTTGACGGAGCGAATGGCGAAGGTCCAAACGGCAAAAAGCAGGTATATGACTTTCCTGGATTTATTGATGTAGTACGTACCCATCAACCAGGAGCCGTCATTTTTAGCGATGCTGGCCCTGATATTCGTTGGGTAGGTAATGAACGTGGCTATGCGGACACAACGAATTGGAGTACCCTAAACCGTGATGCCTTCTATCCGGGTATTCCGGGCAAAAACGACGAACTACAACACGGACAAATGGGTGGTACCCATTGGCTTCCAGCCGAAATTGACGTTTCCATTCGTCCGGGCTGGTTTTATCACAAAGACCAGGATGATCAGGTTAAAACGGTAGACCATCTCATCGACATCTGGTACCACTCGGTGGGTATGAATGGTAACCTATTACTCAACATTCCAATTGATGCGCGTGGGCTGGTACACGAAAATGATGCTGCGCGTTTGATGGAGCTCAAAGCCTATCTGGATGATGCCTTTGGGTATAATTTGGCACAAGACGGAATCGGCGTAGGCACACATACCCGGGACTGGGAGTACCGCGAAGACCTCGCCATTGATGATGACCCAGAAACCTATTGGGCACAAACAGACGAAGCCGAGAACGCGATGTATGGCATTGAATTCAAGGATCCCCGAGAAGTAAACACCATCCTTCTCCAAGAATATATCCCACTGGGACAGCGGGTCACTTCATTTGTCATCAAGGCTTTTGTGGGCGAGGAGTGGGTGCAGGTTGCCGAAGGGACGACTATTGGTAATCGACGTGTTGTGCGCTGGCCGACGGTAAATACGGCAGCCATATCTATTGAAATGGAAAGCTTGGCGCCCGTGACGCTTTCCAACGTTGAAATGTACCGCGCGCCTGATACGTACTAATTGAGTTCGCGAATACGAATGTCTTTCCATTCCACGGTCCTGCCTGCTTGCTCTTCTCGACCAATAGAGTGCACTTGAAGGGCGATGAATCCGCTGCGAGTCATGGAGTCTATCAGATCAGCGGCTAGTACCCCATTGAGCCATGTCCGAATGTGGTCGTCTCGGGTTTCGACCCGCAGGTGATTCCATTCTCCCTGTCGGAAGGCACGCTGAGCTGCGGGCCGGCCCTGCAAGTTAAAAAGCCACCCCCTCCGACCCTCATCATAGATTCCCGCTGTCCAGGCCCTTTCGGAAGGATCGATCTCGACCTGATAGCCATGAACTCGGCCGTTATTGTATTTAGGCAAGCTGTTGCTTCGAATCTGTATGCCAGAATTGATCGTTGAATCTACGCGGAAGGATAGCTCCAGAATAAAGTTATCATACATCTTATCCGTGGCCAGAAAGGTGTTGGGCGTATTCATAGTTGTGATACCCGTGATGACTCCTTCTGCCACTTGATATTCGGCCTCACCGTTCAACTTTGTCCAGCCGTTCAGCGTATTTCCCTGAATAAGAGGACTCCAGTCGGTTTCCGTTGCGCGAAGTGAAGCCGCAGTGTAAGCGGGTGAGGCGTCTGTTGAACGGATGCGTGTGACCATTTCGGAACTGACGCCCGTCGATTGATTACCCCAGGCATTTCGTACAAAGGTGAGTACGTCAGCAATTTGTTCATCCGTATAGTCGAGATCTCGGACTCCCGGCATATGATCCACCACATCGGGGACCGTGTAAGTCGTTCCATTGACGTCCATAGGACCTTCGACGCCGTCCAATACCAACCTAATAAGGCGCGCTTCATCTTGCAGCACCCATTGTGACTTGACTAGCGGAGGCGCGATGGACTCGAGTCCTTCACCTTCGCGGCCGTGACACGTGGAGCAGAATACAGAGTAGACTTCGGCTCCGCGTTCATAGGAGGGTTCGAAAGCGGTTGGGAGGAGGCGAACGGCACTCAAGTCTTGCACAAGGGCCATTCCCGCTGCGTGTTTGAGAGCCGAAACAATAGAGCCTCCTCCGGTCGCGTCCAGAAACTGCTGTTCGCGGTCTTCGAGCGATCCGAGGATGGTATCTATGATTTCAGGAGCCTCGTTTTGTGTTTGTGCCACAATGAGTTGAGCGCGCCATGCACGGCTGTTTTGGGCGCCTTTAGACATACCCAGGCCAGCGGCTACATAGCGGGCGACCTCTAAGGATGTGTCTGTCGTCATGGATTCTAGCACGCCTAAGTGCCCGGTAACGGCAGCGACTCGAGCTACGCTTGCGCGCACCTTGTCGTCTTCGGAGCGAGCGGCCATTTCTAGCGTGGAGGCGCTCACCAGTCCGAGTCCTTCCAGTGTCCAGAGAGCATGCACGCGGGTGCGGGCATCTCCAGCTCCGGTTGCCAATGCTTCTAGAGCGGTCTTTATTCTGGTAGATTTTCGTTCGATGAGTAATCGCTGAGCCGTATCCCTCCACCATCCATTGGGATGACTCAGGTTGACGACGAGTTGTTCATCTGAATCCCGGCTCATGGTCGGGTTCGGTCGAAGGGGATTGTTGGTGTATTTAACACGGTAAATGCGCCCTAGACCTAGCGGCATATCCAGATCCCGCATTTCGATCTGGCGTTTTAGGTAGTCGGTCAAATACGTGCTGTGCTGAACGACGCCTCGGTACATATCCATAATGTAGAGACTGCCGTCCGGTGCGGTGTAGCCATTAACGGGCCGAAATCGTTCATCAGTAGACGCTAAGAATTCCGCGTCCTGATAAGGCTCGGTGCCAACCACCGTTCCATCCTGGTCAGCTAACATAACCCGCTTTACCAGGTTGCCCACCGTTTCCTGAACGAATGCGTTCCCGTTGTATTCTGGTGGGAAATTGTCGCCGCGATAGATCACGGGTCCCGCTGCCGAAGTCACATTCGCCAGCTTGCCATCTTCGTCTAATGTGCCCGGTCTGTATCCTCGATTCACACCCGGATTCACTCGAATTGGATACGTTTTATTTGTGGCGCGACTTGGCCCATAGACCCTTCGATCACCAATCTCGCGGTGAGGATTACGGGCCACAGTGCTTGGAAGTACGTCGTCGCCAAGTAAAGTCTGGCTATTGTTATTGTAGAACAGTCGGCCCCAGTCATCTTGGGAAATGCCCCACTGACCCCGGTATTCGGTCTTTTCCTTCAACCACTTTCCATTTTGTAATCGGTAACGCTGATCTGACTTGGCGTTATAAATCCAGTTGTCCATCGCCACCAATAATCCGTTAGGTTGATGTTCTGGATTTCCACCCACGGCATATTCTGCGTCAACGACAGAGATGTCTCCCGCTTCATACCCGTTTCGTTTCGCGAAATACAGGTTTGGTGGGACAGAGTAGAGAACGCCTCCGTTATATATGGCAATTGCCCGGGGCAGGTAAAGACCATCTAGAAACACGGACGATGTCTCGTGAAAGCCGTCTCCATCTTCGTCCCTTAACACCACGATGCGACCTGCCGGTTCGCCCGTATTATCGCCCTCCGTCGTAGTCATGTAATCGCGCATTTCCACCACCCAGAGCGCACCATCTTCGTCGATCGCCATAGCCACGGGATCCACAACGTCGGGCTCCCGGGCCACGATCTGAACTTCGAATCCGTCTTCCACGGCAAAGCCTTCGATGGCTTCTTCTGCAGACAAAACGGGCGCATCTGGTATGTCATCCGGATCGACTATATCCACATTCATCGGAGCGTCACCCGGTGTTGGGGGAGGAGGCGCGGCCTGTTGGCAGCCGACAACAAAAGCGAAAAGCAGGAAGAGACGTTTCATAATCACAAGTGATAGTGGGGTTTGAAACCTACGCAGGCTACTCCACTTTGTCGAGCAAATTCAGATCAATGCAAATTAAGGGGAAGTTCGTGCTGATTTGGGATGCTCAGAAGGATATATTCCTGGCCTTTTCAGGTGCCATTCTTGCGACCACTATTGTCTCGGTCATTAAACGAACGTTCAATATCTATGAAAAGGAGTCCTAGCGACGTACTTCTTTCAGGTAGATTGAATCTTCCCGTACCCATTTACCACGTTCCATTTTATGGGGAACGAGGAGACCGTCTTCCATCATAAATAGGGTGTCATCGGCTTCGAAATGCTCTGTTTCGCCCAGAATAAGCTGTCCGTGCTTGTTAATATTCCACCGGGTTTCGTCTTCTTCGTCCACTTCAATGTCGAAGGCATCCGCCCAGACATAAAGTTCGCCGTCGTCTTCGAAATCAAAACGCACGTGAACCTCGTCAAGGATTCCGCTGACCGCGCTCAGAGCCATGCGTTCAAACAAGTTGCCACCTTCTTCCTCGAGGTCAAAAACCATTTCCCAAGAGGTGCCAATGAGGTCTCTCTCGCGAACACGGTCTTGAGCAGTTACTGAGGATGCGACCGTTCCGATGAGCGCAAGAAGTATCAGTATTCGTTTCATATTGAACCGACAGATTAGGAGTGAGAGGAGTGTATTGTATCGCGGAAAGAGATGATTGGTTACACGGGGTCATTAGCGAGCGTGACTTGTGTATGCCCTTCCAAACAGCGAAATTTTGATAATCACCGGTTTTTAAATCCCTCCAAAGCTTGGTTTGCTCATGAAAACGATTCGTCTGGTACTTCTTTTCTGTTTTATCCTCAGCGTGCCGCTGCATTCAATCGCGCAGGAACGTCGCTCCATTGAAGTTGATGATCAGTTCAAGATGGCCAATGTTGGCGATCTCCAGCCAAGTCCGGATGGGAAGTGGATCGCATATACCGTACGGACGACATCGCTTAAAGACGAAAAATCAGAAACACGAATTTGGATGCTGCCCACGAGCGGTGGCGAAGCGATACCCATGACGGCAAAAGGCTCCTCTGCTGGTCGGCCCCGTTGGAGCCCGGATGGCAAATACCTTTCATTTACGGCTTCTAGGGATAAGGGAAAGAGCCAGGTATGGATCCTGAATAGAATGGGCGGTGAGGCCCAGCAGCTGACTGAAATCAAGCAGGGCATTACAAGTTATGACTGGTCACCAGATGCTTCGCGCCTATTGCTTATGATAAAAGATGCGAAAGCAGATACAACAAAGCCTAAAACCGCAAAGCCTTGGGTTATTGATAAGCTGGAATTCAAGCGAGACAGGGTGGGTTACCTCACTGAAAACCGGCACAACCACCTATATGTCTTTGATGTTGAGTCGAAAGAATCTCGTCAGATAACCTCTGGTCCGTGGGATGCGTCAGGCGCAGTCTGGAGTCCCGATGGCAAACGTATTGCGTTTCACAGTAATAGGACGGAAGAACCTGCAGCGAACGATGATTCAAATATCTGGGTCGTGGCAGCAGACGATACCACGAAGGGTGCCAACCTGTTGAAGCTGACTCAGAACCCAATAATGGATACCTCTCCGGCTTGGAGCCTAGATGGGTCACTTATTGCGTATCGCACGCGCACTGATAAAGAGGCCAGTTGGTATTCGTCTGTTCATCTTGCCGTGGTTCCATCAAACGGCGGGGCAGAACGCGTACTAACGGAGGAGTTGGACCGGCGCATATCGAGTCCCAAGTTCTCTGCGGATGGTCAGCATATCTATTTCCAACTTGAAGACAGTGGCGAGTCTCAGATCGTACGAATTGATCATGTCTCGGGCCAGATGGAGCGCGTCGTCAAGGGAGATCTGACAGCGTCCAGCTACCAGCTTTTTGGCGATGATCAGATTGCGCTTATGGTGAGTCGTTTTTCACATCCCGGTGAGGTTCATGTGTATTCCGGAGGCACATTAAAGCAAATGTCTCACGTAAATGATGCGTTTTTGGCTAGCGTTAATCTCTCCCGTGTTGAGAACATTCATTTTGCGAGCAAAGACGGGACGGAAATCGAAGGCTTTGTGCATTATCCAGCCGACTACGATGCTTCAAAGCCGTACCCTACCCTCCTTCGTATTCATGGTGGTCCGGTTTCTCAATACAGCCACAGCTTTCACTTCAACTCAGAGGTGTTTGCCGCAAACGGTTATGTAGTTCTTCGAACCAATCCCAGAGGATCATCCGGATATGGTCAAGATTTTTCGACCGCGATCTTTGCGGACTGGGGTGAAAAGGACTCGGAGGATGTGATTGCTGGAGTAGAGTATTTGGTCAATAAAGGAGTTTCAGATCCGGCCCGCCTAGGATTGGGTGGCTGGTCGTACGGAGGTATGCTTACTAATTATGTGATTGTGAGAACGGGGATGTTTTCAGCCGCGACAAGCGGCGCGAGCATGGCGCATGCCATTCCCATGTATGGTCATGACCATTATCAGCGAATCTGGGAAGAAGAAATGGGGCTTCCATGGGAAAACAAGGAGGGCTGGGAGCGAATATCACCGCTCAATGATGTAGATAATATCTCCACGCCGACGTTGTGGGTGGGTGGTGAGAAGGATTGGAATGTGCCTATTATCAATTCTGAAAACTTCTATCAGTCCATGAAACGTATGGGGATCGACACACAATTGGTCGTGTATCCAGGTCAACCACACTCTTTGCTCGTTCCGTCGTATCGTAAAGATGTTCTAGAACGTTACTTGGCGTGGTATGATAAGTATCTCAAGCCGATGCCGGATGAGTTGTAAACCCGACCTCCTTGACCCACGGTTGGCACTATATCCGTTACGCAGACGGTGAGGACGCTCCCCGATCTGGGCTCGAGAACGAATTACAATCGATGTTATGGAAGTCCCTACGACTCGTATGTTATTCAAGCACGAACGTGTATCTGAGACGGATCGTCCATTTTGACGAATTTTACGAGTCAGCGCATGAATCGCTTTCTGATTACTGTTTTAATTCTACTGGTCGCTGGCTGTACAGAACCCTCATCTACGACTATGACTCCTGGTATTCGACATAAAGGATTCGGAACGCTTCCCGATGGGCGCGAGGCGACCCTGTATTCCATAACGAGCCCATCTGGAATGAATATGGAAGTGACCAATTATGGCGGCATCATCACGTCATTGAAGGTAGAGGACCGTGATGGGCGGTTTGATGACGTGGTTCTGGGTTTTGATCACTTGGAGGACTATCTGTCGGGCTCTCCGTATTTCGGAGCCATTGTTGGTCGATACGGCAATCGAATCTCGAACGGTCGCTTTTCGCTTGATGGGGAGACGTACGAGTTGGCTGCAAACGATGGCCAGAATCATTTGCACGGAGGAATACAAGGGTTTGACAAAGTGCTGTGGGATGCACGTCCGTTTTCAATGGGGAATGAGCACGGAATCATCTTTGAGTATGATAGCCCTGACGGCGAAGAAGGATATCCTGGAAATCTCTCGGCCAAAGTGACCTACATGATGACGGCGGATAACCGGCTGATTGTGAGTTATCAAGCATCGACGGATAAGGCTACGCCCGTAAACCTCACTCAGCACTCGTATTTCAACCTTGCTGGTCCTGGTTCGGATTCGATTCTAGATCACGTGCTGATGATTGCAGCCGAGCATATCACTTCGGTAGATGCTGAATTAATTCCTACGGGCGATCTGTTAGCCGTTGCCGGAACACCCTTTGATTTTCGCGTGCCGCTTGTCATCGGTTCTCGCATCTCTGAGACGGGAGCTGCGGGCGGCCAGCAGCTTGAAGTAGCTGGTGGCTATGATCACACATATGTCCTCTCGGGTGTTGGTGAAGGTCTCAGGTTGGCCGCCCGCGTGTACGAGCCTACAACTGGTCGCATTATGGAAGTCACGACCCGCGAGCCTGGTGTGCAATTCTATTCCGGCAATTTTCTGGACGGTAACTTTAGCGGAAAAGGAGGAAACGTATACGCGGATCGGTCCGGTTTCTGTCTGGAAACCCAACATTTTCCTGATTCTCCGAATCAAGCAGGGTTTCCCTCAACTATTCTGCAGCCTGGAGAGCTCTACAACACGCAAACGGTCTTTGCTTTTAGTACCGACGCAGACCAGTAAGTGGCGCTTAGCGAACTACGCGCTTTCCTTGATTTGAACAGCCTTAGCGTCCTTTTTTTGAGGCTCGGCCGCCTGCAGGCGTGTAGGTATCTTGTCCGTCTGTTAGCCAGTCGAGCGTAAATCGGACAAAGACGTTTTCCGTATAGTCGTCTTTTTCAAAGAAGAGTCCAATATCCCCGTTTTCGAGTATGGTCAAAGAGGAATAGGCTGATCCGCCTTCATGAATGGTTTTGCCTTCGGACCACGTTTTGCCTTCATCGTAGCTGATTCGAACGGTCATGTTTTCGCGTTTATCGGCACTTTTCGCGTTGGCAAACAGGAGACGGTCACGATCATAGCCATCGCGTTTGGCCGTGTAGCGTATGATACTTCCGTTGCAGCCCGGATCGATGAGGTTCGGTTCAGGATATGAGGTCCACGTCAGGCCTTCGTCGCTCGAAATGTGCACCCAGCGTAACCCTTTTCCGTTTGCGCGGCTGTTTATCATCCAACTTCCGTCAAGCAATTCAACGATCTTAGATTCGTCTCCGGGCTCGATGGGCGTATCGATCAGATACCAAGATTCTCCATGATCATCGCTCGCAAAGAGGTGTAATCCACTATCTAGGTTCACCATCGTATGAACCAGTTTACCGGTTCTAGTCTGTATACCACGGCCCGAGGTAATGAATTTGAAGTCATTGTGCCATTCGGTTTTGGTAATCTCCGGCGTGATATCAACGGGAGCGCTCCAAGTCGCTCCGTTATCAAGACTGCGCATCATGTGCAGGTAGTACACATCGGGCTCCACAGTGTGATCCATGAAGTTGTAGAACAGAAATATTTCGCTTGTTATCGCGTCCACGATCATGGATGGGTCGGATGCCGAAAGTGAATCGGGAAAATCGGCCACTGATTCAATATCTGACCAGGATGCTCCCGCATCGCTGCTTCGGCGCAAGACGATGTTTATGTCTCCACTCCATTTCAGGTCGCCACATGACGGAACGCGTTCATCGATTGCAGCGAGAAGGTCTCCATTAGGGGCTGTAACCAATGCCGGTATGCGGTAGCACGCAATGGCTTCATCGGAAGAGGCATTGAATAGGTCAACGGCTTCATCGATGGGGCGGGTCTGCGCTTGTACCAGTACGGGAATCGCAAGCAAAGCCAGAACAAAGTATATCGTGCGCATACTCATATTGTTGAGAGATCCCATATTTTTCCTGAAGATATGGTGGCTGTACCCTTGAATCCTTCTAATGCCCTGACCACCATAGCGTTGGCGATGTGTTCAGCTGGTATTGTCTTCCAGCGTTTAGGTAGTACAGCCATGATTTTCTGCCCCCAGCCCTCTCCCGTTCTGGTGTCACCCGGACGGTTTCCGCCTATGATAGAGGGTCGAAAAATCGCAAGCGACTCGAAACGAAGTCTTTTTAGATCTTCTTCCAGTTCTCCTTTGATGCGATTATAAAACACATTGGATTCGTAGTCCGCGCCGAGAGAAGAAACCAGTGAAAAGTGGGAGACTCCAAGAGCCTTTAAGCGCTGGGCAAGTCGAAAGGGAATATTGACATCTATTTCCCGCATGTTATGCTGACTTCCTGCCTTTTTGATGGTCGTTCCGAAGGCACAGAAAGCATGATCAATGGAAACTGGTGGTTCAAATGCGCTGAAGTCAGATCCATCAAAGCCCTGTTCAATGAGCTTGGCTGAAGATCGGTTAAGCGGACGCCGTGTAAGAGCTATTACGTTTTGGTAGTCTGGTGAAGCGAGTATGGAATCAAGGCAATGACCGCCTACGAGGCCGCTTGCACCTAGAATTAAGGCATTCATAGCGTTTTTCAATAGATGAACTTTCCTAAAGTACGGTTTCATCTATCTCTCGTTTGGTAAGAAATAAAAAGGCTTTGAATCCACATTACGCTACGGCCCATTCAGAAGTCATGGCCGCCCCGAATAAGGCCAAAGAAGACGGTGGATGGTAGATAACAAAGTCCGTTTTGATGCTGCGCCAGCGTATTAAGCACGACCTAATCCTGCCTTACTAGACCTTTGAACCACAAAAAAACCCACTCCTGCATGTGCAGAAGCGGGTTACGGGTGGGCGATACTAGACTCGAACTAGTGACCCCCTGCTTGTAAGGCAGGTGCTCTAACCAACTGAGCTAATCGCCCATCATTGAAACCTCTTGGTTTCGATACCCTTCAATTCGGCTCCCACCATTCGGTTTCGCACCTCTTTTGAAGAGCCCGCAATATTACGCTGACTTTTAATGAATGTCAACGCCAGATGTTGATCTGAGAAAGACTTTCCGTATCTTCACTTTTCTGTGCCGTCTTAGCCTGATACCCCGTTCAGTTGCAAGCGTACAGAGAGAAATCAGAGTACTCAGATAAGTTTGAATCCTGACCCGGATAGTCAGAGAAGTTACCAATGAAACGTACCTACCAGCCAAGTCGCCGCAAGCGCGCAAACAAGCACGGATTTCGCTCACGGATGGCGACCAAAAACGGTCGCCGAGTGTTGTCGAGACGTCGTTCCAAGGGCAGAAAAGTCCTATCGATCAGTGATACCAAGCCAGGAAAATAGTCTGATCAATGGTTAGCTCCCCGGAAGAATACCGTTCTCCGCGGGTACGATTAGCGTTTTCGCGAACCCACCACTTGAAGCGAAAGCAGTTAATTGAACCATTGTTTGATCGAAGCGATCGGTCCACGCAGTCTGTTGCCTTTGGCTCAGTTCGCGTCCTGTATCGTTTGGTCGAGGAATCCGTTCCTGAGACTACATACCAGTTTGGCGTTGCAGTTGGGCGATCAGCAGGATCTGCCGTGAAAAGGAACCGCGTAAAGCGGGTCATTCGCGAAACGGTTCGATTGAATCAGCACCTGATTCCCCGGACAGAACAGCTACTAACAGCTATGGTTTTGTTTAGGGGTCGGTTTCATCAACTGAATGCAACACCCCACGATGTAGCTGCCTGCCTTGAAAAGGTGGGTGAGAAACTAAGGGGCATATCACATTGAATGGAACAGTGATCTTTACTTTCCGTACCGCCTGACACTGCATCAACCACTCTTCTTAGAGGCCTATTTTGGATAGGAACGTCCTGACAGCTACTGTTCTCATTGCGCTCATTATGGTCGGATGGTTGACTTGGTTAGCCCCGCAGAATGAACCCCTTCCTCAGAACCAAGTCGTTGTAGACTCTCTAGGCGTTCAGGATATAGAAGAGCAAATAGAGCAGGCTCCTCCTGTTGTTGGGTCAATTCCTGTATTGGCTGCCGATGACAGCGTCTTTGTTGGAAGTCAGGATGTCGCTGTAGAGCACATTCAGGTTGAAACGGATCTGTACACGGCTACCTTCTCCAATAAAGGTGGAACACTCGTCTCTCTGGTATTGAAGGAATACTACAAATTTGAAAGCGAAGACGCTGTTCAAATGGTGGATACGACCAAAGGCGGAGCCATCGCCTTGATGTTCACCTCACCGGGCAACCGCAATTATGATACGCGGTCATTCTTCTTTACGCCTGATGCTCGGGGCGATAAAGTAGATGCCACGGACGCCGCTAGAACGCTTTCCTACACAGCAGCTGTGGGCGGCGGTTCAATTGAACTGGAATACTCGTTCACTCCGGGTTCCTACGAAGTTGGCCTAAAAATTAAGCAGGTCGGGGCCTCCCAGTTTGCGACTAGCGATGGGTACGAGTTGGTTTGGAACGGTGGTGTCCCGTTCACAGAAGGAAACAGGGAAAATGAGGCGCAACGCTCAGGTACATTTGCAAGGAGTGGCGGTTCTGTAGAGTCGGTTACCCTGATGAGTGATCCCTACGCTGAGCAGTCACTCAACGGCCAGGTAGACTGGGTATCAGTCAAAAACAAGTACTTCACAGCTGTCGTAATAGCTGACAATCCTACCAAAGGTGCTGAGTTAATTGGAGAGCGCTTCGGCGAGGTCTCAGAAAGCTATTTGCGCCATGACTACCAAGCGAGTCTAATCTTACCGGCTGCCGGCGCGGAAGCAGATACGTTTAGGATGTACATCGGTCCGATGGTGTACAAAAACCTAGCTGCTTACAATCTGGATCTGTACAACATGGTCGATTACGGGTGGGATTTCTTTGAAATCGTAACACGTCCTCTAGCCAAGTTTGTCTTCATTCCGGCATTTACGTACCTCAAAATGGTGATCCCAAGTTATGGGATGGTCATTATCGTGCTCGCCTTTCTGCTCAAGCTGTGTCTGTACCCGCTGACCAAGTCTTCTTTCAAAAGCATGGCCAAGATGCGGGAGTTACAACCGCGTATGGAAGCCATCAAGGAGAAGTATGGCGATAATCCGCAGAAGCAGCAGCAAGCCACAATGAAGATGTACAAGGAGACGGGGGTCAATCCGCTGGGCGGATGTCTTCCTATGCTCTTGCAGTACCCGATCATTATCGCACTGTGGCAGTTTTTACCTCAGGCGATTGAGCTCCGACAGCAAGGTTTTCTTTGGGCGACGGATCTTTCGGCTCCAGATATTCTGTTCCATCTTCCATTCGACATTCCGTTTTACGGAAACTACGTTGCTGGATTTACGATGCTGATGGGACTTTCAATGGTTGCCCAAATGAAGGTCTCCATGACGAACCAGAACAATGCTCAGGCGAAGATCTTCACGTATGTCTTCCCGGTTATGATCTTTGTGATCTTCAACAAACTAGCTTCTGGCTTGAACCTGTACTATCTCTGCTACAATGTGCTGACGGCCATTCAGCAGAAGTTAATTAACAAACAGATCCACGAGCATCCGGAAGAGATGCAAAAAAAGGATTCGAAAGCGGCTAAGAAAGCCGATCCGAAACGTGGCTCAGTGACCGGTAAGAAAGCCGGCGGCAAAAAACGGCAGTAGCCGGGATGCAAATGCAGGTTGCCCGGGAAGACACCATCGTAGCCCGCGCAACTCCGCGGGGCGCTTCAGCTCTCAGTATAGTGCGGCTGTCCGGGCCAAATGCACGCGCGATAGCGACGTCTGTATTCGAGGGGCAAGATCTACAAACCGTGCCATCACACACGGCTCACGTGGGCTTTTTGGCCGGTGCAGATGGTGTCGATGTGGATCAGGTGGTTTCAAGCGTGTTTGTTGCACCCGGGACAGCTACCGGAGAGGATATTGTAGAGTTTACGTGCCACGGAGGAGATGTGGCTAGCGATGCCGCCCTTCGGCTTTTAGTACGCGCTGGTGCGCGGTACGCTGAGCCCGGAGAGTTTACGCTTCGCGCATTTCTTAACGGCAAAGTGGACTTGGCTCAGGCAGAGGCCATTGGTGAGTTGATTCATGCTCGTAGTCAGCGTGCAAGTCGGGTTTCAATGGCCCATTTGCGGGGCGTGTACTCAGACGAGCTCTCAGCCGTGCGATCTGGCTTAATGGAATTGATTGCTTTAGTGGAGCTAGAGCTAGACTTCGCCGAAGAGGATGTGGAGTTTGCCGACCGAGCACGGTTAGAAGGATTGCTAGACGGAGCCATTGAGAGGCTTTCCTCTTTGCTAGCTTCATACCGACTTGGAGCGGCCCTTTCGAAAGGCGTTCGCGTTGTAATCGCTGGGAAGCCCAATGCGGGTAAATCGACGCTGATGAATGCTCTGGTGGGATATGATCGGGTTATGGTTTCCGATATACCTGGCACCACCCGTGATGAGGTAGATGCACAGATTGAGTTTGAAGGGGTTTCCTTTCAATTCGTGGACACGGCAGGGTTAAGAGAAACGACCGACGTACTCGAAGCGGAAGGGGTGCGCCGTAGTGAAGCTGCTTTCTCCACGGCCGATCTAATTCTATATATGCACGATCTGACCGATGCTGTAACGGATGAGGTGCAATTCGTTCAGACGCTTAAAAAGCAGTTTGGAGACTTGAACGTATTGCGTATTGGAAATAAGGTGGATGCGGTCTCTGACGTTCAAAATGAGCGTTATGATAGCTTGATTTCCGCTGCCACGATGGACGAATCTCAACTCAGAGATTTAATGCAATTAATCTATGCGAACACGGCTGGTGATGTAGTCGTATCAGATGAGCAGCAAGTCGTAACCAGTCAACGACACCGTGCGCATCTTGAGTCCGCCCTTGAAGCGGCATCTAGAGCGAGTGTACAACTTCGATCGGGCGGGTCCGGAGACTTGCTGTCTGCAGATGTGCGCGTGATTATAGAGCAGATCGGCTCCATCACAGGGGAAGTTACCAATGAAGATATTCTAGGAAAGATATTCTCCAGTTTTTGTATAGGTAAGTAGTTAAAAAACAAGTACATGAGTGCATTAAACTCGGCGTATGATATTATTGTAGTTGGCGGCGGACATGCCGGCAGCGAGGCCGCTGCAGCTGCCGCTCGCACGGGCTCCAAAACGCTGTTGATTACGATGAGTCTGGAGGCCATTGGGCGCATGTCGTGTAACCCGGCTATTGGAGGCATTGGAAAAGGACAGATTGCTAGAGAGATTGATGCCATGGGAGGCCTTATGGGCGTGGCAACGGATGTGTCGGGCATTCAGTTTCGCATGCTGAATCGCTCGAAAGGGCCGGCGGTTTGGTCGCCCAGAGCTCAGTGTGACCGCCATGTGTATGCCACGGAGATTCGTAAAATGCTTGAGGCGGAGGAGAATCTCTTTATGCGGGCCGATATGACCGTAGATCTACTCACAGAGAATGGAGAGATTAGAGGTGTGATTACCCAGTTGGGTATGGAGATCCGTGCTAAGGCTGTCATTCTGACGAGCGGCACATTTATGAACGGTCAGATTCATATTGGGAAAAAGACGCATGGCGGTGGTCGAATGGGCGAGGGGGCATCGGTCGGATTGACGGGAGCGCTTCTTGCTCTCGGATTCGAGTCTGGCCGGCTGAAAACGGGCACACCCCCACGTCTCGATGGAAGGACATTAGATTATTCAGTCCTTGAAGAGCAGAAAGGCGATGAGCATCCCACGCCATTCAGTTTTATGACTAACAAGCTTACGGAAACGCAACGAAGCTGTTGGCTCACGTTCACCAGCCCAGCCGTCCATGACATTTTGCGTACTGGGTTCAAGCATAGCCCCATGTATGAGGGACGCATTAAGGGACGGGGACCGAGATATTGCCCTTCTATTGAGGACAAAATAGATCGGTTTGCTGATAAGGATCGTCATCAGATGTTTCTAGAGCCTGAAGGCTGGAATACCGACGAGATTTATGTAAACGGGTTTTCAACTAGTTTGCCAGAAGATGTGCAGCTCGCCGCCATTCGGTCAGTAGTTGGTCTCGAACACGTACACATGCTTCGCCCTGGATATGCGATTGAGTATGACTACTTCCAGCCTTATCAACTGCGCTATTCGTTAGAGACGAAAAACGTACGGGGTCTCTTTTTTGCAGGCCAAATAAATGGAACGACGGGCTACGAAGAGGCAGCTGCTCAAGGCTTAATTGCGGGTCTAAACGCCTCAAGATTTGCTCAAGGTCTTGAGCCCGTTGTGCTAAAACGATCAGAAGCCTACATCGGCGTGCTGGTTGATGACTTGGTAGCCAAGGGTACTGAGGAGCCGTATCGGATGTTCACCTCTCGTGCTGAGCATCGAATGATGTTACGTCAAGATAATGCCGATGAGCGTCTGACAGAGATGGCATTCGGTTGGGGACTCGTTCAAGAAGAGCGTTTAGAACGAATGACAAAGCGAAAGAACGCTCGACAGGCAACGGCGAAGAGCGTACGTAATACGAGTGTAAAGCCGGAAGTGGTTAATCCATACTTGGAGTCAGTTGGCACTGCTCCGATCAAGCAATCAGAGCGCATAGCCAAAGTAGCTTTACGTCCTCAAGTAACGCTTCAGGGTATTTTGGAGGTATCTAACAAGTTAGACCTGGTTACGGAGTCAGAAGGTCTAGAGTCCATTACTGAAATGGTGGAAATTGACCTCAAGTATGCAGGCTACATTGAGCGTGAAAATGACATGGTTTTAAGGCTCAACAAGATGGAGTCCATAAGATTGCCCGATGACCTAGATTACCATGGAATGACTAATATTACGATGGAGGCCCGGGAGAAACTGTCTCGCATCAAGCCTGAAAACCTCGGGCAGGCCTCTCGCATATCGGGTGTTAGTCCAGCGGATGTCTCCGTATTGATGGTTATGTTGAAGGCAGGAAAAGGGGTCAGGAAGTAGCAGACAGGCAATTGGCATAAGGTCATGGGCACAAAGGACGGGACTAGTGTTTCACGTGAAACACTGGACATAAAAACAGCCCCTGGAGAGGCTGAAGGGAGATCAGCAACCAGATGAAACCAAATAAAAGCATATATCCCATATCGGTAACGCCAGAGCAAGACGCTCTTTTGCGGTCCTATGCAGACATGTTGGTCGAGGTAAATAAACGCTTCAATCTTATATCTAGGGGCGATGTTCGCCAAGCGATGAGCCATCATATTGCGCATTCATTAGTACTGGCAACAAAAGACGTCCCTGCTGGGTCGAAGGTGGTGGATTGGGGTTCGGGCGGAGGTCTTCCAGCGATTCCCCTGGCCATAATGTGGCCCGATGTACAGGTTATCGCAGTCGACTCTAACGGAAAGAAAACACGCTCAATCGAGTTGTTTTGCAGAAAGTTAGGTATTAAGAATTGTACTACTTGGCAGGGAAGGGCAGAGCAAAGTAGCGGACATGTTCAGTATAGTGTTTCACGTGCAACAGCACCTCTTAGTGATTTGTGGTCCTGGCATAAGCGAGTATATCAGGTAGGAAGTAGTCCACCTGTCGGTTCGTGGGCTGAGGGGCTTATCTGTCTAAAGGGAGGCAATCTCGACGCCGAAATTGCCTCGTTGAAGGCATTGGATGTGGAAGTGCAGGTAGATGTGCAGCCTCTTAGAGAATTAGCCCATGATCCGTATTTTTCTACCAAGAGATTGGTTCATGTTACTTCCACCATTGTATAGCGCGAATTCGAATGCCCAAATCTGATAAGCAGGGTACCCGTACTGAGCGACTTTTCGCGACCATCTTGCTGCTTCAAAACAAGCCGCAAATGACTTCAAGGGACTTGGCCGAGCACTTTGAGGTGTCTAGAAGAACTATCTTTAGAGACCTTCGCGCGCTCTCGGACTCCGGCGTTCCGCTGACCTATTCGGAAGGAGGTGGATACGAGATTCTGGATGGATATCAGCTTCCACCCTTGATGCTCACTGCCCGCGAAGCGGCTACCCTCATCGTGGGAACGGAGTTCATGAAGCTACAATCAGATGCTTCCTTACGAGAAGATGCCGATGCCGTAGCCCTCAAGATACGGTCCGTTCTGCCCAGGGAAATTGGCGAGTATGTAGATCAGCTTTCTGAAAACACCGTGCTCGACCCCTATTGGTTGCAAGCCGTGCAAGCCGAAGGAGGAGACTCTGGGAAGTGGTATAAATTGTCTGAAGCCGTAGCTAGTTCTCGTAAGGCAATCATGGAGTACTATGTAGAATCGCGAGACGAATTGACGCAGCGACGCGTTGATCCATTAGGCTTAGTCTACTATACCGATCATTGGAATTTGATCGGGTATGATCACTTACGAGACACGATTCGAAATTTTCGATTGGATCGAATCCATGAGCTTTTTGTGTTGACGGAAAAATTTGACCGCCCCGAAGGATTCCAGCTCCAGAAATATCTGCAGCAAAATGGAATGGGTACTTCATTGGTTGAAATCAAACTCGAGTTTTCACCAGCAGCATTTCGGTTAGCTCGAACAAGTATACCCGCAAAAATAGAAACAGAAGTAGAAGTCGATTCTGGAATACAGGTTACGTTTCGATTCGACAACCAAAGTTATCTGACCAATTGGTTGATGCATTTTGGGTCTGATGTAAAAGTGATTGCCCCAGACTCCATGGCGGCGGCCCATCGCGACGCCGCAAGTAAAATTATGGCTCGCTACTGAGCAGTTTACTGAAATTACGGGCTTGTACTAATTACTAATAATTAGTATAGACCTAAGCGGTGATTTAGAATATCTCCATAAAGCATTGCAGCGCATGGGTTTATAGGATTTGTCACCAATGTGTCTTGGCTCTTAGACGCTATAAATAATACGCAGTCTGCCCTATGCCTCAGATCGTGACTCTGAAGGGGTGCCTTTTTTTAGGGTTTTATTCAGCTGTACGACCACTTTACGGGCAGCTTCTATCGAGGGTATTTCCTGGATGATAGCGCGCAGTTTGCCACTGCTACTTTCCTTCAGAACGTATCGCTGGGAAATAAGAGTTAACCGTTCTAGCAAAGGGTGAAAGAGGTGTTCAAAAAACCATGGGTCCTCCTCGGTCGAAGGCATGGATAGAAATAGGCGTTCGTTTTTGAACACCACTTTGGAGAGGCGAATTTTTTCGGCTTCCATTTTGAGGTCCATGGATGCCAGCAAATGCTCGACCTCAGCTGGGGGTGGCCCGAAGCGATCGGTTAACTCCTCTCGGATTCCAGAGAGGGTTTCTGGAGTGCGGCACTCTGAAATTTTCCGATACAGATTGAGTCGCTCTATTCGATTGGACAAATACGTCTCAGGAATAAATGCATCTTCATCTACTTCAACGAGGGTCTCTTTTGAACGGGGTGTTCTCGGCGAATCAAAGAGATCAGAAAACTCTTCCGATCGTAGGTCTTCAACCGCTTCGTCTAATATGCGATGGTAGGTTTCGAAACCTACGTCTGCAATGACCCCACTTTGTTCGGCGCCCAACATATTACCGGCCCCGCGTATATCGAGATCTCGCATGGCCAAATGGAAACCGCTTCCCAGGTCACTGAATTCTTCGACAGCTTGAAGTCTCTGTTTGGACTCTCGAGTCAATCCATGTACCGAGGGGACGAGCAGATAGCAAAATGCTTTGCGATCTGATCTTCCCACTCTTCCTCTTAGCTGATGGAGTTCAGCTAGCCCGAAATGATCGGCACGATTGATGATGATGGTATTGGCATTTGAGATATCTAGACCGTTCTCAATGATATTCGTACTGACCAATACGTCGAACTTGCCTTCAACAAACTCCATCATGACCCTCTCGAGATCGGGTCCTTTCATCTGTCCATGAGCCGTTTGAATACGGATGTCAGGAACCAGCATGCGAAGCATGGCATTGATTTCGTTGATGGATTGTACTCGGTTGTGTATGAAAAAGACCTGACCACCTCTGTTTATTTCATAAAGCAGGGCGTCTCGGATGACATCCTTGTCAAAGGTGTGAATCTCGGTATTGATGGGCTGGCGGTTGGGCGGTGCCGTAGCAATGATGGATAGATCGCGCGCGCCCATTAAGGAGAACTGCAGAGTTCTAGGAATTGGCGTAGCTGTGAGCGTGAGCGTATCGATGGATACCTTGAGCTTCCTCAGCTTTTCCTTCATACCTACCCCAAAGCGTTGCTCTTCGTCAACGATAAGCAGGCCTAGTTCGCTGAATTCAACGTCCTTGGAAACCAATCGATGGGTCCCGATCACCAAATCAATCTTACCGGTCTTTAAATCGCTGATGGTTTCCTTGAGCTGTGCCGATGACCGAAACCGTGAAAGAACACCAATATTGACCGGGTAGTTGGCAAGGCGCTTTGAAAATGTTCGATAGTGCTGCATTGCCAGCACGGTTGTCGGCACGAGAATGGCTACCTGCTTTCCGTCTTGAACGGCCTTGAAAGCGGCTCTGATGGCAATCTCAGTTTTTCCAAACCCAACATCGCCGCAAACTAAGCGGTCCATTGGAACCGGGTTTTCCATGTCAGCCTTAACGGCTTCGCTAGAGGCAGCCTGGTCTGGCGTATCCTCAAATTGAAAAGAGGCTTCGAGCTCTTGCTGCCAAATAGTATCCGGTCCAAAAGCGAATCCATCGGACTGTTTTCGTTTTGCGTACAGTCTAATGAGATCCCGAGCGATATCCTTAACACGAGACTTAGTGCGGGATTTGGCTTTCTCCCACTGCCCCGATCCTAGCTTGGTTAATGCAGGCTGATGGCCTTCCTTCCCTTTGTACTTGTGCAGCTTGTAAAGGGCATTGACGTTAACGTATAACACGTCGCCGTTCAGATAAAGTAACCGCACGACCTCTTGCTTGCGTTCCCGAACAACAATTCGTTCTAAACCGCCAAACTTTCCCACTCCGTAGTCAATATGGACCACGAAATCGCCAGGTGTAAGGTGCTGAAGCTCTCGCAGGCTAATCCCACCATACCGCTGTTTTTGCTTACGGGCGGTTGGGCGATGATACCGGTCAAATATCTCATGGTCCGTGTACAAAGCGAGTTGAAGTTCATCCACTTCAAAACCACGATGAAGAGACTCTACTTTAAGAGCCGTTCTGCCTGCTTCAAGGTCTTCCTCAAGCAACTCCATCATACGACCTTCCTGTCCGGGGTTGTCGCATAAAATGGTAGTTTTTAAGCCATTTTGATGGTTTTCTTGTAGGCGTCGTCGAAGCTGAGCGATACGCGTGTTGAACGAGGGTTGCGGTCTTGAACTCACCTCTATGCGTTCGTCAACATCCTCTTGAAACGGTCCTAAATGAAGGCAAGGAAATGGGTAAAGCGCAGTGCGGAGCTCAGCTTCGTTGAGAAAAAAATCACTCGTTCCAGCTACATCTTCATCGCGCGTAATAGCGGCCTGCCGGGCCTCGTCACGGGCGTTAAAAGTCGCTGTCGCGGCATCGTATAGTTGAGCACTGTTGATGAGGGTTAGTAAGCCGCCTGTTCCTCGAAAATGATCTGTTAGCGGAATGCGCGCTCCTTCGCTTTCATCGGCCGACGCATCCATGTTGGGAACGATGCGGGCTGAAGTTCGGCGACTAACAGAGCGCTGCGTATGAATATCAAACTCCCTGATGGAATCTATTTCGTCACCGAAATATTCGATTCGGATCGGAAAAGCACCGGTAAATGGAAAGATGTCCAAAATGCCCCCGCGCAAGGCAAGATCACCGGGTTGCTCCACGAACTCTGTACGCGTAAACCCCTGTCCCACTAAACGTTCAATCAATTCTTTTGGATCGACTTCCATACCGTTCTGCAGATCCATCGAAGCCTGTTCAACCTGATCAGAGGGAGGCATTTTCTCAATGAGAGCCTCGACTGATGTCACGATGATGCCCGAGAAATTGTCGACCAAGCGTTGCATGACATCTGCCCGCTGAATGACAGGTGCCGGGTCAGGAACGTGCTCGGAATCAAACGGTCGGTTATCCGATGGCGGTAGTAATACGACGCTGTCTTCAGATCCAATAATTTGTTGGAGATCGGAGCAAAAAAACGCGGCGCTATCCGGGTCTTCTAGTACGCAGAGCAATGGGCGCTTGGCCCGTTCGTGAGCTAGTGCAGTCAGAAAAGCAGGCAATGACCCGGCAGCGCCGCGCACTGACATGTGCTCGCCAACTTCTGTGTCATACGGTGTTGAGGTTACCCACTCTCCGAGTCGTTTTGAAAAGGATGCTGAGGTAATGTTCTGATATATGGCCGAGAGAGACAAAGGAGATCGAGCTGATTGAAAGGCTTAAGGGGGAGACGACGGATCCATCTACTGATTCGTAAACGGGTGGTTCGCGCATTTATGCTGGAGAATAGGCCTCGCCCAGTATGGCATAGCGAACAAAACCTGAGGCTGCCTCCAGCCGTTCTCTTGCTTCCTGTGCACTCACGCCGGATAAATTGATGACAAGTGCTGTTTTTACATGTCCTCCTGCTTGATCCAGCAAGGACGTGGCTTCCCCATAATCTACACTTGTAGCCATCATTACCGTTCGTTTAGATCGTTCCACCAGTTTGGCGTTGGTCATCTGCAGATCAACCATCATGTTCTCGTAAACCTTGCCCATTCGGATCATGGATGCAGTGGTAAGCATATTGAGAACCAGTTTTTGTGCCGTCCCACTTTTCATGCGAGTTGAGCCCATTACGACTTCGGGTCCTACTACTGGACAAATGGGCACATCTACATCGAGCGAAAATGCTGAACGGGGGGTACACGTGATAAAGAGTGTTTTACACCCGATTTCCCGAGCCCAATTCACAGCCCCCACAACGTAGGGTGTGCGTCGACTGGCGGCAATTCCGCATACCACATCCTTGGCCGTAACGCCGGCCTCGATGAGTGCAAGTTTTCCATTTTCTTCCAAATCCTCAGCACCTTCTTGGGCTTGAAAAACAGCAGGAAGCCCCCCTGCAATTAGGCCTTGAACCATTTCTGGGTTCGTACCAAATGTGGGTGGACACTCAGAGGCATCCAGGATCCCTAGTCGTCCACTGGTACCAGCTCCAGCATAAAACAGGCGTCCACCTTGTTGAAATGCATGAACAATATGGTTTACTGCGATTTCTATGGCATCTAGCTGAGTCCCGACGGCTTCTGCGACCAGTTGGTCTTCAGCGTTCATAATCTCGAGAATATCGCGTACCGATGCAGTATCTATTTGCATGGATCGCGGATTACGCTGTTCGGTGGCCAGCTTCTGGATTTCGTTAAACAGTGGTGGAGCGTTGCTCATTCGAACCTAGATTGGATGGATTACGTGCCTCTTGTAGGCAAGTTGAAGGGTTTCAAAACGGTAATCAAGCACCGAACGAAAACTCTCCCTCAGCGTACCCCAAAAAGAGCGATAATATCCTGAAAAGCGCAAAAAAGACGGAGCTAGATCCAGACTGTGATCATCAAGTCCTTACATCTTAAGAACTACCGGGGCCACGAAGAATCTCAGGTTCGGTTTGATGATCGCATGAATCTACTTGTAGGAGCAAACGGCGTAGGCAAAACGAACATATTGGAAGCGGTACACACGCTGTGTCTGTCGCGTAGTTTTTTAACATCGCGGGACCGCTACGTGTTACGTAAAGGTGCTGCATTGTACGAAGTCGAAGGTGTATTTGAATCCGATCATCGTGGAGAAATAAAGGTACGTGTAGCCTTTATGCCTGGTGAGGGCAAAAAAGTGTTTATCGGAGGATCTTCGCTTGAGCGCATGGCGGATTTAGTGGGTCGCTTTCCCATCGTCGTGTTTTCGCCGGACGATCATAAGCTAACATCCGAGGGACCAGAAGTGAGAAGGCGCTTCTTGGACAATATTGTCTCGCAGGCCAGTTCGTTGTATCTGGACAACTTATTGCGCTACCGGAAGGCATTAAAACAACGCAATGAACTCCTTCAAACATCTAGGAAGCGTAGACAACAGCCAGATTCTATTCTGCTTTCTTCCTGGACCGAAGAGCTGATTCGCTACGGCGCTGCCATCATAGAAGATCGAATCGAGTTTGTGGAGGCCTTTTCAATTCACCTTGAGAAAGAGTATTCCCGCATCGCCGATGTGGTAGAGCGCCCTTCTATCCAGTATGAACCCCTTTCAGATCAGTCTGCACCTTCTGAATCTGTAGAATCCCGCTACCGAGAGTTAATACAGTTAAAATCACGCCACGAAATAGACAGGGGCATGACGCTTGTTGGCCCACACCGAGATGATCTGGATATGTTTTTAGGTGCCTTGCCTGTTCGCAGGTACGCATCGCAAGGACAACATCGTACTTTTGGAATGGCGTTGAAGTTGGCGCAATACGCCTATCTGCGAGAGCGCACAGAGGAAATGCCGATATTGCTTTTGGACGATATATTTGACAATCTCGATCCTGAGAGGATTACCGCTTTCCTAGACATCTTGGGTTCTGATTCTATTGGTCAGAGTATTACGACGGCTGCCAGAAAAGAAATTGTTCATAATCATTTAGCGGGTCACGACTGCCACACCATACCGGTGTTTGCCGGTGGGAAAGTGGACCCAACACCTGAAGAATCCCCTTCTCTATCATGAGTACAATGCAGAGATCCTCCATACACTCGACGATCACAGTCGCTCTCTTACTGGTTTTTGCCGCCGGGTGCGCATCATCCGTGAACCCTATTTCAGGACGAAAATCGTTTGGCTACGCTTGGTCTCCGCAAGAAGAGATCCAAATTGGATCAGAATCAGATGCCTCGATTGTTGCTCAATATGGAGAATATGACGATCGAGATCTGGCCCAGTATGTGGATTCACTAGGCCAAGCGCTGGTGCGTGTCAGTCATGTTCGGCGAGGGGATGTAGACCCGGTATGGGCCAATATGCCGTTTCATTTTCGTGTACTCGACAGTCCGGTCGTGAATGCCTTTGCCTTGCCAGGAGGCTTTGTATATGTGACCCGTGGATTACTGGCTCATCTCGAAAACGAAGCCCAACTAGCCGTTGTACTGGGACATGAAATTGGTCATATAGTGGGCAGGCATGGCTCGCGCGCTATGCGTCGTCAGCAGTTTGGTATGGGCGCTCTGCTTCTTGGAGCGATTGGAGGCCAAGCCGTGCTAGGAGGTAATGCCGCGCAAAACGTGATGGATGTTGGTGGCACGGCGACTCAGTTGATGTTTCTCAAATACGGTCGAGATGCCGAGTCAGAATCTGATCAGTTAGGAGTTGAATATGCGGCAATGGCCGGATATCGAGCAGCCGAAGGCGCTGCGTTTTTCCGATCCCTAAAACGACTCAGTGATAAAGCCGGAGCCGCATTGCCGAGCCTTCTCTCGTCGCACCCTGACCCGGGCAATCGAGAAATCTATATCCAGCAACGTAGCCAGCGTTATGCGGCTGATTTTCCCATGAACAAAGTGGGACGCTCTTCTCTTTTTAGGCACGTTCATGGATTAGTGTATGGAGAAGATCCCCGTCAGGGATTTGTGCAAGCTGGCGTCTTTTACCATCCACAGATGAAATTCCGTTTTCCGGTGCCATCAGGGTTTCAAGCGATCAACCAGCCTACTCAGGTTGTGATGGTTCCAGAAAATCAGCAAGCTGTCGTTGTCTTCGCTATTGAGGCGTCGTATGGTCGGGCCCGCGAAGCAGCTGATGCCTTTAAGGCTCAGGAAGGCATGCAGGTGGTGGAATCAGGGCTGGGACAGGCCGGTGGGTTACCATCCCATTACGTTATTGCTGACGCCTCTGATAGTGAAGGGAATGCTCTTCGCCTCCGAGTGCAATACATCGAGTATGCAGGAAGTGTCTTCTCGTTTACCGGAATGGCGCTGAAAAATCAGTGGTCTACCTATGCGGGAAGCTTTTCTTCCACCATGCAGGGATTCAGACAAGAGACTAATCAGGCCATTTTATCAAAGCAACCGAGTCGAGTCGCCTTGCGAACCGTCAGAAATACGACGACGTTCAACGCATTAGTATCCGGACAAAGTGTGGATCCTTTAACGCTGGCCATTTTGAACCAAGTTGAATTGAACGCACGAGTTCCAGCAGGAATGATCTATAAAATCGTTCGCTAGCTGCTGGCACTAGATGGTTGTTTCTCCTGGGGGAATGAGAATAGCTTCGCCGCCCACGCACATCTTCTTGTTCAGGTAGATGTAGGTTTTCATTTTAATGTGGCGATACTTTTCAATCTTTTCGGCCACTTTCACTTCAACTGTGATTTCAGAGTCGACCGGAACGGGGCGCAGAAAACGGGCCTGAATGGAGACCGCGATGCATCCAGGACCAGGAAAGTCACGACCTAGAGCTTTGGAAATGATGCCAAGCAGGAAAATTCCATGCACGATCGGCTTGCCAAAGCGTGTGGTTTCAGCATACTCAGCATTAATATGAATAGGATTGTCGTCTCCCGTCACGTCAGCAAATGTTTGAACATCTGCAGCTGAAATAAATCGAGTAATGGTAGCGGATTGCCCTACTTCAAGTGCGTCGTAGGTGTTCGGATTGATACTCATGGATTTGTGCTGATTCGAAATAAGGGGATGCCTTAGAAGATAAAAGGGCCCTGAACGGAGTCCGATCATCATGTGCAAACCTAAGGCACAATGAGGCTATTCGGCGAGGTTGCAGGCATGAAATTCAAGAGTATTGCACCTAGAACGCGATCTAACCCCTTAAACCCTACCTTCTTTCCGAACCTAAAGGGGGATCTGAGGGTTCGACGACCTCCGTGCAAAAGCACTCGTGATTGACTCTGACCGCTAACTTTTTAAGATGCATACATTTTTCAATCGACTTGGACCAATGATCCGGGGTGTCGTGAAGTATGCACCTCTCGTCCTCTTGGTCGCCTTGTTGTTTTCTGTTTTCGGAGTTCGGTCAGCCATGCGGCTTACCATTGACACCGATCTGGCTAATCTGATTCCGGCTGAATACTCCAGCTCCCAAGCGTTAGAGCGCTTGCGGGATACGGTTGGGGGAGAAAGTGAAGCGGCCATTGCCATTGAAAGTGACTCGTTCGAGTCCAACAAAGCATTCGCAGAGCAACTCATTCCGGCCGTCCTCGCACTTAAGGGTGAGTCCTACGAGGAGCCGTACTTCCAGCGGGTAGAATACCGCAAGGACACGGAATTTCTGAAAGACAATGCACTCTATTTTGCGACACCGGCAGAACTTGATTTACTGGATGGCTGGCTGGATGATCAGATTGAGCAAGCCCGTTTAGAAGCCTCACCGTTTTACTTCGATCTCGAAGATGAAGATGTAGAACCAGACTCGGTAGGTGAAGAGCTAGCCTCGATTTACAACGAAATCGTTTCGAAGGAATACCCTATTTCGGACGATAGTCTAACGATGGTGCTTCGCTTTTTTCCGGCGCAGGCCGCTGACATCCAGTTCATAGAGTCAGCGTATGCAGACCTTGAGCAGCTGGTCGCTGAATTAAACCCGACGTCCATCGCTCCTGAAATGAAAGTGACTCTCGCGGGGCGCCTTCTTAGGCAGATGATTGAGGTGAAGACGATTCAACAAGATGTGCTGGACTCTTTCGGGTCGGGTGTTTTCGCTGTTCTCCTGATGGTCGTGTTGTACTTCTTCTACAAATCCTATACAGCTAGGGCAGGTGGAACCCTCAAAGGACGCATTCTCCTTGCCGAAATTGCTCGAATGCCGGTCATGGCCGTTGTAATTGGGTTACCTCTTTTGATGAGTCTTTCATGGACGTTTGGCTTAGCATTTATCGTGTATGGCGAATTGAACCTGATGACATCTACGCTTGGTCTGGTTTTGTTCGGACTAGGCATAGACTTTGGTATTCACTTCTACGCACGGTATTCGGAAGAACGGGCGCTTGGCAAATCAGTCATTGATGCTGCCGAGTCCACATTCTTAAGTACGGGCCAGGCCATTACGATTGGGGCCCTTACGACATCTCTAGCCTTGTTTGTCCTCGTTGTCGCTGATTTTAGGGGGTTTTCCCAGTTCGGATTCATGGCGGGGACAGGTATTTTATTCGCCTTGATTGCGATGTTAATCGTTCTTCCGGCACTAATTGCGGTCTTCGAAAAAATTCGGCTGCTCCGTCTAGAGGCCACCTCAACCCGATTGCAGCCAACCGTCGCGCTGTCTAAACCATTTCCCGCCGTTCGTGTCATCCTCGCCCTGAGCGTGGTCGCGGTCATGGCCGCTGTTATCATGCTGCCCCGCGTGTCTTTCGAGTATCGGTTTGGAGAGCTGGAGCCCAGCTATGAGGAGTACGAAGCTCGTCGGGACATCGTTCGGAAGGTCTACAACGACAAGCGCCGGCGAAATCCGGCGTACATCGTAGTCGATACGGTTGAGGAAATTGATCCGATCACACAGGCTGTCAATTTAATAATTGAAACCGATACGTTGTCTCCGACCATTCAGCGCGCTGAGTCTCTTCAAGATCGGTTTCCAATGAATGAAGGAGCTCAAAAAGAACGGTTATCCCGTCTAGAGGGTATCCGAGAAAAGCTGGCGGATTCATTTTTAGAGCTAGATGAATCAGAAGACATGGAGAGACTGCGCCGAGCATCGAGCACATCTCGGGTTCTTGCATTTGAAGAGGTGCCCGCATTTTTACGTAAGCAGTTCACTTCCAAGTCGGGGGAGCTGGGTAATTTTGTCATCATCTACCCTTCTGTAGGTCTTTCGGACGGACGTCAGTCCATTGCTTTTTCTGAGGATGTTGGGACGATCACGACGGCCGACGGTATGGATTACCATGCGGGTTCAACTTCGCTTGTAGCAGCTGATATGCTGAAACTGATGCGTAGTGAAGCTCCTTGGATGGTATTAGCGACCTTTATCATCGTGCTGGGTCTCATGTATCTCAATTTTGGGACCTTGCGTTGGATGGGTCTCGCGGTACTACCTCTTATGGTTGGTTTGCTTTGGATGATGTTGATGGTTGAACTGTTCGAGGCGCGCCTAAATTTTTATAATTTGATTGTGCTCCCAGCGGTACTCGGAATCGGTAATGATGCCGGCGTGCACATCGTGCATCGGTACCAAGAGGAGGGCAAGGGATCCTTACGTCGGGTATTGCGCTCCACAGGTGAACACGTTGCGATGGGCTCGCTTACGACGATGGTTGGGTTTGCTGGGTTACTCCTCAGCTTTCATCCTGGACTAGAATCTATCGGATTGTTAGCCGTGTTTGGAATCGGGTCGACATTGGTAGCGGCGCTTCTTTTCCTGCCAGCTCTTTTGCAGTGGCTTGAAAATCGTGCAACCACCTAAATGCTGAACCACAGATTTCGCTCTGGCTAGGAGAGGTGCCCCAAGTATTGCTCCGCTACGGCATCCCATCCGAAGGTCTCGGCAACATGCGCCCTAGAGGAGTCTGAAAGAGCTCCTAGAGAGGTTCGATCTAGATCTAGGGTAACGATTCGGTCAGTGTAGCCCGTTATATCTCCGGACTCGACGAAGTAACCATTTTTACCAACGGTGATAACTTCTTTGATGCCTTCTAGTCGAGCGGCAACTACTGGCAAACCATTCATAGCGGCTTCTAGCATAACAATGCCAAATCCCTCCATGTCACCAGGGACCGGAATATTGGGCATGAGAAACAGGTCCGCGCTCTGATACAGATTGGTTAGTTGGGCATCTCCGAGCCTACCGAGAAGCCGTACTCGATAGCCTAAATGATTCGCATCTATCGCTGATTGAATAGCGTCTCCTTCTGGTCCATCTCCTCCCAACCAATAGTGAACGTGTTCAGGAAGCCGAGGCATCACATGTTCGATGAACCAAGCAAATCCTTTGCGCTTAACCTGTCGGCCCACAGAAGTGAGCAAAATGGCATCCTTCGGCAGATCAGATCGGAAAGGATGGCTCGCGCGGGCTCCCGCACGCATTTCAAATGGAGGGAAACGATCTAGTTCAACACCATTGTTCACAACGCGGACGTTGGCGGGCGGGAGCCCGCGCTCTACGCACGCCTCTCCGGTAGGGCCACTTACGGGCAATACCATATCCAACGCACCAAATATGTGAGGTACGACTTTCTGGTACAAAGCATTGGGGGTGGTTACGTCTAGGCCGTGCACGATTGAGGCGACACGCACGCCGTGCTGTTTCAACAGTTTTCGTAAGGGTAACGCTAACCAGGCCGTTACCATACTGGAAAACACGATAACGTCCACCTCGCCTCTCTTTATACGTTTTCTGAGAGAGAAGAAGGTCTTGATGAGAAACGGAGCGACCAACACATGAATCCACTTCCAACTGGCTACCAGTAGAATGGCATCATAACTGAAATCATTGCTTTGTTTTCGTTGCAATGCAGCGTCCAATTCCATGGCAACCCGCTGCATACCTCCCACGTTGGCTAGTGGCCGATCAGGAGGCGAGAAAGAATGGGTGACAAAAACCAGTCGCACTATAGTCTGGAGCTAAAATGAATCAGGGAGTAATAGCCAGACCGTTGGTCGTCATACGGGATGGGCTCGGGCCCTGAAGACCATCGCCACTGGGGGCAGGTGTCAAAATATGATCGTAGTAACTATCAATTTTCCCCAGAATACGTCGCCAGCTATATGTTTCAGCCTCCGTGCGAGCGGCTAGGCCCATTTCTTGGCGTTTTTCAAGACTATTGACGAGGCACAATGCGTAGTCAACAAATGAATCAATTTCCCCAGGTATGGCCAGATAGCCTGTTTTTTCGTGCACCACAAGGGAGCTACTTCCTGTGGCGTCGGCACACAACGTTGGTATACCGCTAGCCATGGCTTCGAGCGTCACATTGCCGAAGGTCTCTGTCGTTGATGGGAATAGGAATAGGTCTGAGGAGGCGTACGCTTTGGCCAATTCCTCTCCCTCAAGATGTCCCAGAAAGTGCGCTCGCGGAAACCGCTCGCGCAGCATGTCTTCTGCTGGACCAGATCCTACTACGAGTGCGCGTACGTTTTTCCCAGCATCCTTTAATTTTTGCAGCACATCGGCATACACATCGAGTCCTTTTTCAACGACCAGACGGCTGATGAAAGAAACGACTATTTCATCGTCGGCAAATCCATGATCTCGGCGCCAAGACATCGAACGTTTGGAGGGGTTAAACAAGCGGACGTCTACACCTCTTGGCCACAATTCAATTCCCTTGTCAATGCCATGCTCCTTGAGCACGTTTGCCATAGAGTTTGAGGGGACGTAAAGGTGTTCACATCGCTCATAGAACCAACGCAAATAAGCCCACATTGCGCCCTCGAGCTTCTGCATCCGGTAGTAGGCCAGATAAGAACTGAAATGGGTATGATAGGAGGCGACAACTGGGATATTTCTCTTGCGAGCATATTTCAGCGCCTGAAGGCCTAAAAAGTCAGGTGTGGCAATGTGGACGATGGTCGGCTTGAATTGCTCCAATTCCTGAAATACGCGCGGACTCATTCCAAACGAAATCTGATACTCAGGCCTGCCCGGCATATTAAAGGAAGGTACGTCGGTCATCGTACCCGCATGCTCAATGGGTGGATCGTCTACGGACGGAGCGAATACGTGCACAGGTATCTCTTCGCACTCCAAATACGACACGAGGCGGTTGAGCGTCAACGAAACGCCATCTACTACGTGGTTGTATGCACCGGTAAAAAGCGCAACGCGTTTATCGCGCTCAATAGCTATGTGAGGAGTTGGGGCCAAATGATATCACCTAAAGTCGGAGAAGGACTCTAATGACCTTCTTGAAAATCCTTCAATGTCTGCGACATTGGTGTAGCCGCGGCTTAAGTCGATTGGGTATCACTTTTTTTTCGATCCGACAAAGAAAGGGGAACGAAAAGACCCAGATTTAGAATTCGATCGAGCACAATTCGGGTCGTGAGCATTGCTGCAATGGCTGGGCCAGAGCTTTCAACGACGCCTGGCATTCCGAGAATTAAACTGGCTGCGAGCAGGTCTCTGGCTGGGACAAATGGGAGCCGGTTGGATATGGTAACAATAGCCAACATGGTCCCCCAGACGTGAAACGGCATATCTGGCAAGACGACCCACCACTGCGTTATTTGCATGGCAAAATTCAGCATGAAGCGAATAAAATGAGCTAGATAAATCCCTAAAACCGCCTTTCCTGAAAGGGAGAAAATCGTCCGACGAAACCGATATGCCACTGCGATAAGGACGGCGGCCAGCAGAATAGCCCCTAGGATGAGCATCGGGTCATTGTCTCCGATGAAGTCTCCAATGCGGATGGACCCTGTGGTTAGCAGAATCCCAAAAAGAATGCCGGTTGCAGAAAAGGCACCTAGTGAGGAGGTGATTCCATTGTCCACCATGAACCGGAGTACTTTTCCTTCGGTCAGGTTTAGCCGCTCCTTGAGCCAGAACAACACAAACACGTCCCCTGAATAACCAACGAGATCAGAATTGAGGACTTTTTTGCGAACAAATACGGAAAAAAGAGCGCGACGCGGGGCGGAGAAAAAAGTACCGTAAATTCCAGTCTCGAAAATCGGCAGCGTAACGTACATTACAGCAACTGTTACGTAGAACCAGGGTGTCTTCGGCATTTCGCTAATGACTTCTCTCCAACCAATGTTGGAAAGCTGCCAAAAGAGAAGACCAACGACGGCTATGCCGAGAACCGTTCGGAGTGCGGCCACAATCCGTTTCCCTCTTGGGGAAGAGGAAAACCGGCTAAATATCGTTCGAAATGTCTTTTTTTCGGTCAAATGGTTGGACCTAGTACGGCAGGACGGCTCGAAACCACGCAATTTACGCAATTGATCAGCAATGAACGGTAAGGCACTGGCGAAAAAAGCGAGAACCATAGGTACGGTCGTACTCGTGGTGTACGCTGTAACGGTAGCCACTAATCTTGGTGAGTTCTGGCCTTTTAGCATCTATCCGATGTTCTCTCAAGGCGGAAATAACTGGTCCCGATCTTTGGTCCGCGAATTCCCAGAGGATGATTCCACTTCATGGGAAGTCGTGGGACTAGCGGATGTACCTGGGGCTCCATTTTCAGTTAAAAAAATGGGTGTTGATCCCATTGATCTAGCAAATTTCGTTTCAAAAACGACTATATGGGATTCCGTACGTGTGGCCGCGCTCAGAAACATGTTTTTTGGATCCGAGACGCCCTTATATCAGATCGTGATCTATCGCGTTCGGGGAGAGCTGACTGAGGATCATGAAGTGCTCGTAGAAGCAACTCCCTACGTTTTATTGTCTCCCAAGGGCGATCAGGTTAATCCAGAGGTGCAGCAATGAGGCAGGCACCGAATTGGAATTTGATGGATAACCTGTTTGAATTTGATCGGGCGGAATCCAGCGGTCAAATCATTTTCAGGAAGATTTTTGAATCGTTCATCGTATTGGGGACGATGTATCTGGCGTGGACTTGGGGCCAGTACACGCTGCGGATTTCGGATATCGTACTACCGCTAGGCCTCGCACGGTATGTAGATATTTCCTTTATGCATGGCAATACCCTGCCACTCTGGAATGCGGGGCTTATTTCTGTGCTCGTACTTCTTGGTTGGGCCCGATTAGGGCGCTGGCCCTATGCGATCGCTTTTGTGCTTTTGATCATTCAATATGCCGCGCGCTTCACGTTAGGAGAAATTCCCCACAGCTCGAATTTGGTCGGCATGGGGTTACTCGGATTCGCTTGTGGTCAATTGTTTTATCCAGATGAGACAAGTAGGAGTCGATTCGGATTAGGGTTTACCTACTTCTTTCTTGGGTTGGCGTACACGAGCGCGGCGATTAGCAAGTTGGTAGCCTCGGGTATCACCTGGTCGGACGGACGTCATCTGTGGATGTGGATCAACGAAAAAGCAGTGGATGAAATTGCGCGTTCCGGATTTGTGGAGCTGAATTTCGTTCAGGAGTTGGCCTTATCCTCGCTACTTATAGCTACCCTGTTTTTAGCTTTTGGCCTGATAGCAGAACTGTTTTCATGGTTAGTCTGGTTCAGGCGCACTCGAATGTGGGTTATGCTGGCCATTTTGGGACTACACGTGGGCATTTGGCTGACTATGGACATTCTGTTCATCCTTTCGGTCTACGAATTGATCATCTTGGCCTTTCCTTGGGATGAGTGGATTGACAAGATGTTGGAACGAAGACGGCGGGCGTAGGCCTGCGACGGATGCTAAATCAGGCCTTTTGGAGGAACTCGGCAAACAAGTCGCACTCGCGGGAGTGATCCAAATAGGTGGCAAAGGCATGCCGTGCATCAGCTGAAATCTGGAATCTTGAATGCCCGAAGATATTGCGGCGCACAAACTTCCACCATCCGTAGGCAATCAGGTCCTGAGGTGTATTGCGCATTCTGCGGATGAAGTGATCTCGTTCCCACAGGTTATCTCCATGGAAGTACCTGAGGTGGAGGTGGGCATGCTTCATAGGCATAATATGATACCTGCGCTGCCGCCAGACATTCTTATAATGCGTATCTGATGTGCGTCGAAGTTCGGGAAAGCGCACCTCGTCATCCCTTAGGTGCATGACCGTGGGGGGCACCCCTCCTTTAAGCAAACCGTAAAACGGCTTGTGAAAATACAAAGGGTCATCTACGTGCATTAGTGTCGCATAAAGCGTCACGGCATCAGCTTGTTCACGTACTAGCGCTGCGTGTTGAGTTTCTAGTCGATCTGGAGCAGACCAATCGTCATCGTCCCACTGCGGAACGACCACATCGCCAGAAACCATTTCTAGAGATTGATTTCTCAATTCCCCAATCGTGGTTTGCTCGTTATTTTCCACGTAGCGATAGTTCACCTGGGCCTCGGGCAGGTCCGATAGCAGGGATTGCATCGGGGACTTGCCATTATCCAAGACGATCAATTCTCGATTTTCCCAAGTCTGCTCTTGATACGATCGGATCGCGCGGCGACACAGATCGTGTCTGTCGGCAGTTACCATGACGCATGATATAAGAGGTCGGTCGGACACGGAGAATAGGGTCTAGTTCAACAAGGCTTGTAATATGCACACGGCTGGCGCCACTACATAATAGTTTGAAGGGAAAAAACGTTAAATCTGTCTATGGACCCCCGTTGCTTTTAGAGCATTGACCACGGCTATATGTGTATGAATAGAATCCTGTTAGTGATACTCATGCTTGCTCTACTGGGTGAGATACCGGTCTATGCCCAGTCGGCTGGTCGAGTAGTCATCGATGATTTTGAGTCGTACGGCGAGGATGCCCTGCCCGTAAAGTGGAATGCTCAATACAATGGTAAATTGGTCCCTCTTACCGAGCAGTTCATCGACGATGATGAGTGGTTTTACGTTAAACACGAAGCCGGTCGTCGATTTGTAAGGGCGTTTTCCAGCGGAGAAGCCGTTCACATCAACAAGAAAAACGGCGATGGTTTTGAATGGGATCTGCGAGAACATCCGATCTTAGCCTGGGATTGGAGAGCGAACATTCTGCCAAAAGGCGCACGCGAAGACAAGGATAAGCTGAACGATTCAGGAGCTGGTGTCTATGTGGTTTTTTCGATTGAGGGGTTTTTACTAAAAAGACCCAAAATCATCAAATACGTGTATTCGAGTTCCTTACCAGTGGGCACCATTTATTCGTATGGAAAGCTGAAAGTCATCGTGGTGTCTTCGGATTTGGATGGATCGGGAGATTGGATCCGGGTCGAGCGTGATGTGATAGCAGATTATAAGCGGGTTTTCAAGGAAAACCCGCCCAACAAGCCTTTATATATGCGTCTCTGGTCGGATTCAGACAACACGAAATCCGTATCGGAAGCAGACTTCGACAATATCGAAATCTTGACCAGGTAAATAGCTTCGGCTTAAATCAGCCGAGAAGTGGTTTGAGATATCGACCGGTGTGGCTCTTCTCTTCTTCAGCGACTTCTTCGGGCGTCCCGGCGGCAACGATGAATCCGCCTCGGACTCCGCCATCAGGTCCCAAATCGATCACATGATCGGCACATTTAATGACATCCAAGTTGTGTTCAACAACAATGACGGAATGGCCATTTTCTACAAGTGCATTGAAGGCATCGAGCAGCTTACGAATATCGTCAAAGTGTAGGCCGGTGGTCGGCTCATCAAATATGTAAAGCGTGCGTTCTCGGTTCACCTTACCCAGATGAGAAGCCAGTTTGATTCGTTGTGCTTCACCTCCGGAAAGGGTGTTTGATGGTTGTCCTAAACTCAGGTAACCCAGCCCGATATCGCACAAAACTCCTAATTTTCGAACGAGTGACTTCTCCGTTGAAAAGAAAGCGACGGCATCCTCAATGGTCATATCAAGGACTTGATCGATGCTTTTTCCTTGGCACCGAATTTCCAGCACATCCTGCTTGTAACGCTTTCCTTTGCACGCATCACATTCAAGAAATAGATCAGCTAAGAATTGCATCTCGATTCGTACTACGCCTTCTCCTTGGCACGTCTCACATCGTCCACCTGGCACATTGAACGAGAAATAACCAGGCTTGTAGCCCCTGATTCTGGCTTGATACGTTCCGGAGAATAGCTGCCGGATGGTATCAAAAGCTTTTACATACGTGGCTGGATTGGATCGGGGAGATCTACCGATAGGTGACTGATCTACCATTTCTACCTGGTCCACGAGTTGATGGCCGCGGATAGCGGTGTGCCGACCGACTTTACCATCACCCGAGTGGGTGCCTTTCAGTTTAGCAAGTCCTTGATACAGGGTGTCATGAACTAACGTGGATTTTCCAGATCCGCTCACACCCGTAACGCACACAATCATTCCGAGTGGAAAGTTCGACGTGACGCGTTTCAGGTTGTGTTGCCGGGCATTTTCGATGATAAGTTGATCACGCTCAACCACGGGGCGACGCGCCTTCGGGACAGGAATGGTTTTCGTGCCACTTAAGTAGGCACCGGTAAGTGAAGCCGGATCATGTAGAATGTCTGAAAGGGGGCCGCGTGCAACGATATGCCCTCCGTGCCGCCCAGCACCCGGACCCAGGTCTATGATGTAATCTGCCCGCTGCATCATTTCAGATTCGTGTTCGACTACGAGAACCGTATTGCCGATATCTCGGAGGTGTTCAAGAATGGAAATGAGCCGATCGGTATCTCTGGGATGGAGCCCGATAGAGGGCTCATCCAGCACATAGAGGCTTCCCACCAAAGACGAGCCCAACGACGTAGCGAGGTGAATTCGTTGGCTTTCTCCTCCGGACAGTGTTTGGCTTAATCTATCTAGTGTTAGATAGGTTAATCCTACGTCCACTAGGTAGCGCAAGCGCTTGCGAATTTCTTCAAGGACTCGGCCGGCGATGGCTTCATCGTGTTCTGATAACACGAGTTTGTCAAAAAATGACTGTGCATCTGAGGTGGTCATCTCGCAGATTTCTCCGATGTGATGACCGTCTATTTTGACATAGAGTGCTTCTTTTCTGAGTCGCGCTCCTTTACACTCGGTGCACGTCGAGTAGCCTCTGAATCGGGCTTGAAAGATGCGAAAATGCATCTTGTAGCTGTTCTTTTGCAGATAACTAAACAGTCCGTTAATACCGGAATAGTCGGCTTTCCCCTCCCAGACCAGTTCTTTTGAGGCTTCATCGAGCGCACCGAATGGCGTGTCTATCGAGATGCGCTCGTCGGCCGCCACACGAATGAGTGCTCGGAAGTGCTTGCTCCAGGTCTCTCCGCGAAATGGAGCAATTGCGCCTTGTCGAATAGATAATTCGGGGTTTGGAATGACCAGGTCTGGATCAATACCCGTGGTTCTGCCGAATCCCTGACAGGTGGGGCAGGCACCGAGTGGGGAATTGAAAGAAAAAAAGTGCGGTGTCGGCTCTTCGAATCTGATTCCGTCCCGTTCAAAGAACTGACTGAACGAAAGGGTTTCCGCTGTATTGGCAACAACGGCAATACAGCGACCGCTACCTTCTGAAAAAGCCTGTTCAACGGAGTCTGCAATCCGCGATTCGACAGCAATGTCGTTGCGTCGAATCGCAAGACGGTCGACTAATACAAAAAGCCGGTCGCGAGCAATGCGGACGGTTTCTGGATCCGTCTCATTTAGATCTATCACCTGCTCGGCGGCTCCTTTTTTTCGCTGGTTCTCGGTTGGAAGAGCCAGAATTCGAAAAAAGCCACGTTTTTGAAGTACAACTAGCTCGTCTTTAACCTTGCTCTTCTTGTGAGATGGAAACGGAAAGCAGAGGTAAAACCGGGTGCCTTCTTCCCATTGCTCTAGGAGGTCACGTGCCACAGATCTGGGAGAATCTCGAGTAACAACCTCACCCGAAACCGGAGAATAGGTGGTTCCAATGCGCGCATAAAGCAGTCGCAGGTGGTCGTAAATCTCAGTCTGCGTCGCGACCGTGGAGCGTGGGTTTTTCGACATCGTGCGCTGCTCAATGGCGATAGCCGGAGCAAGGCCTGAAATGAGGTCTACATCAGGTTTGTCCATCCGCTCTAAGAACTGACGAGCATATGCACTCAGGCTTTCCACATATCGACGCTGACCTTCGGCGTAAATGGTGTCGAAGGCGAGGGACGATTTTCCTGATCCAGACGGTCCGGTAAAAACAATCAACTTCCCTCTGGGCAGATCCAGATCAACGTTCTGAAGATTGTGTTGTCGTGCTCCACGCACGGTGATGGTGCGATTTTTAGCAGCAGACTTGGCGCGGGGCTTGGCCACGGATGAGAGACAGAGAGGTTGGAAAAAAGGGCGTAGACGGGGAGAACGCCTCATGGCAAGTTTGGATGCCAATTCAATCGAGAAAAATGTCCGGTTTAAAACAGGAACAGGCATCGGTAACATTCGGTAGGAAGCCTCTCATCTGGACGTGATCACTCACTCCTCCGCTGCGCGCCATCACCACATGACATTTCTTAATCCACTTCTGCTGATTGGACTAGCGGCTGCTGCAATTCCTCTGATCATCCATCTGTTCAATTTTAGGCGACCTCAACGGGTGGCTTTTAGTTCGCTGGCCTTTTTGCAGGAATTGAAAAAGAGCACGATGCAGCGTGTGCGCATCAAGCAATGGTTGCTTCTGGCCCTGCGTACCCTAGCAATTGCCTGCTTCGTTCTTTCATTTGCCCGTCCCACTCTTCAGGGAAATCTGGCAGGAACGTTTGGTGCTCGAGGTAAAACGGTTTCTGCCCTTGTTTTCGATAACTCGACATCCATGGCATTGAGGGATGGATCTGGGTCTTATATCGATCAGGCTAAGGCCCTTACCAAGGGTCTTTTGAGCGATTTTGAATCCGGCGATGAATGGATTTTGGTGCCTACTCCTAATGTACCCCCTTCCCCATCGTCTTTTCTGAATGCTGAATCGGTTCGAGAAGCCATTGACGCGTTAGAGCCGCAAGTAGGAGGATCCCGGCTTTCGGAGGCCATCTCGAGAGCGGCAGCTGAACTGGACGAACGATCGGTATTGAATAAAGAGATTTATGTGGTTTCTGACCTTCAGGGAAGCACGCTATCGGATTCTGCACTGGTTCCGGTTTCTGCGGAAACACGCGTGGTGCTTCTGCCGGTTGGAACTGATGGACGGGGAAACGTGGCGGTTGTGGACGTCCAGGTTATTTCTCAAATCATTGCACAGAATCAGCCGGTACAGATTGAGGCTCTTTTTACCAATTTTGGAACGGATGATGTGCGAGGTGTGGTGGCTTCGGTCTTTATAGAGGATCAAAGAGTGGGTCAAGCAACCTTGGACTTGGGCGCAGGAGCGAGTTCGTCTGCTCGCTTTTCGGTGCTACCCAACAGTAGGGGTTGGTTGGCCGGCCGAGTTACGTTGGATGACAACCAGTATCTCTACGACAACTCTAGGCGCTTTACGCTTCACGTTCCAGAACAACGAAATGTCTTGCTTGTGAACGGAAGCGGGGTGGATGGTGCCTATTTGCGTTTAGGGCTTTCGACCGAACTGTCTTCCTCATCTGCCCGGTTCAATTTGGAAGAAGTGTCTGAAACCGCATTGTCTGCTTCCGTTCTTGGGCAGTTTGACGCGGTCGTTCTAAATGGTGTGACCACGTTGTCTTCGGGTGAGCGCGCTGCAGTGACGGCGTATGTTAAGGGTGGTGGGGGTCTTTTGATCTTCCCTGGCGATGACATGCAGTTGGATGATTTCAATGGCTTGTTGAGCGACCTAGGAGCTGGACGTATTACGGGTATTTCAGCAGGAAGTGCTTCGGGCCAATCGGTGGGCGTATTTGACCGAGTGGATACAGATCACACGCTTTTCGAGGGCATGTTTGAGTCGGATCTTTCTGGACGAACGCCTCAATTAGAGCAGCCCGTGTTTTTCCGCATGATGAACTATGTACCGGCGCAGGGTGCAGAGCAGACCATTATTTCTCTGACGGGCGACGTTCCTTTCCTTCAAGAGATTCGTTCGGGACAAGGATCCGTTCTCATGTTTGGTGTTGAAGCAGGTGTGCGATGGAGTGACCTTCCCGTACGCGGACTTTTCGTTCCTCTGCTATATCGATCACTTTACTATCTCTCGGCTACCGCATCGGTTAGTGGTGAGTCGATGCTTACTGGATCTGGCATGCAACTACGCCTTGCGGGGGTACCCGGTGCGACACGAATAACGATCCGGGATGAAGCAGGTCAAGAATTTGTCCCTGAACAGCGGACCGTGCTGGGAGCAGTCGTTGCTGAATTAACCGGCTCGTTTTTTATTCCTGGCACGTATGATGTGTTAGTGAACAACGATGTGGTTCGTCGCATTGTAGTGCATCCGGATCCGGCAGAATCGAATCTTGCACTTTCTGATCCGACGGACGCGGAATCGATGCTGGAATCTCAGATGGATGCTGACATCACCATACTGGATCTTTCGCTCACGGGTGCTTCAAGCCTAGACGATCAGTTGAGAATGGCACGATCCGGAATTGAGCTCTGGAACGTCTTTTTGGGGCTTGCGTTGATCTTTCTGCTACTAGAAATGCTGGTCGCTAAACATTGGCGCCCGGAATCAGCCCTTTAACCATTCGAACGTGGTCAATACGATACATACCATTCTAGTTCTCTCCTTTCTTGGAGTCACAGGACTGTTGCTTGCGATGACCACGCTGCATCGACTGCGTATCAGGGGCGTTAGAATGACATGGTATTCTCCTAAGCTGACGACTATTCCGGTTTGGCCGACCTTATTTATCGGGTTGGTCATCGTGTTTTTGGTTTATGTCCAAAACACCGCTCCACTTTTGAATAGTTGGATTTTTGGCGGGTATTTTCTGGGAGGCATTTTCTGGTTTGTGGCCGTTGCGCTCTCTTCGACGGCCGTTATCACCGAGTATGGTATTATTCCTGAGGCTGGGCGTTCCAACGATGCCGTGGGCTGGGGTCAGATATCGGATTATTTTGAAGTAGACGAAGGAAAGCGCACTCACTTTGCCTTTCTGTATCAGGATTTTATGGGGGAGCGGCAGCGCCTAGATCTGCTTGTACCCATGCAAAATGTAGAGCGATTTAGAATTCTCATTCGCTCCAAGTTGGATGTTCAGATCGACCATCCCGTTCAACGTATATCGAGTCGTAAAGCGCTTGAAAACTGATAAGCCGGTTGCCACCGCTACGAAGAAAGGCACAAAAGTTTATGAAACCCGGAGTACTGAACGAGAAAAGGCCATTTTGGTGGGCGTCGTTCGATCTGGAGAATCTAGATTAGATGTAGACGATTCGATCCGTGAATTGGCATTGCTTGCTGATACGGCCGGTGCTAACGTCATCGAAGAAATGGTACCCTCCATGCAGAAGGTGAGCGCTGCGACCTATATCGGGAAGGGAAAGGTTCAGGAGTTGAAAGAGATCATTGACGAGACGGAGGCGGATCTCCTTGTCTTTGATGATGATTTAAGCCCGATTCAGCTGAGAAATTTAGAGCGCGAATTAGAGGTTAAGCTTTTAGATCGATCTGCTCTGATTCTAGATATTTTTGCACGACACGCGCGCTCTGCAACAGCTAAAACGCAGGTTGAACTCGCGCAGTTGGAGTATATCAGAACGCGACTGACTCGCGCGTGGACCCATCTTTCTCGGCAGAAGGGTGGAATTGGAATGCGTGGACCAGGGGAGACGCAGATTGAAACGGATCGTCGAATGATCGGCATGCGTATTTCAACCCTGAAGGATCGACTGGTTAAAATTGATCAGCAACGGACGACCCAGAGAAAAGGGAGATCCGATTTTACCCGGGTATCCTTCGTAGGATATACGAATGCTGGTAAGTCTACGCTGATGAATGCACTAGCTGATACTAACGTGTTGGCTGAAGACAAGCTTTTTGCCACATTGGATGCGACCACGCGAACAGTGTTTATTGCGCAGAACAAGCAAGTCTTGCTCTCCGATACGGTGGGCTTCATTCGCAAGCTACCCCATCGGCTCATTGAGAGTTTTAAAAGCACCCTTGATGAAGTGCGTGAAGCAGACGTGTTGTTGCACGTGCTCGATGGATCTCATCGTCGATTTCAGGAGCAGATGCGCGTCGTGAACGAAATGCTCAAAGAGTTGAGTGCGTTGGACAAACCTACGTTGCTTGTATTCAACAAAATCGATGCGATAGGAGACCCTCAAATCTTGGCAGCGCTTAAGGATGAATATCCGGAAGCGGCATTTGTCTCGGCGCTTCGGGGAATTGGCTTAGCCGATCTGAAGACGCGGGTTCTAGACGTTATGGAGTCAGATTTCGCGCAATACGACGTCATTATGCCCGTGACGGATCAGAAAGCAATCGCCTATATTCGAAAAGTGGCGGAAGTGGTCTCCGAGGAATATATGTATGCCCGGGTACCGTACGATGATGAAACACATGCCGTTGTGCGTCTCCAGTTTCGTGCCGCGCCTAAGTTCACGGAGGATATTGAGCCCTTGATAGCTCGACACCGTGATCTAAAGGTTGTTGAAGAGGTTTGATTTGGGACTGAAAAGTGTCTTGTATATAGGCATCTTTTGCCGTAAATCTGATACGTGAAGCGTTTCTCGTTGCTAATTGAGAGCACATTTTACGTGAATTGACACTAATTCGGTGAATACGATAGAAACGGCACGCAGATTGCTGCATCATATTTCAGATAGTAGCCCGCTGCAAACAGCTTGCAACCAGACAATATGACAGTAAAATCACTCCTAAGTCATTCTACACCACCTCTTCGACCAGAAGACACGGTTGAGTATGCTCTCGGACTTCTCATGGAAATCCGGGTTCGTCATTTACCGGTGGTGTCCAGTGAAATGGAGTTGTTAGGTGTTTTGTCAGAAGGACAGCTATTGGATGCAGATAACCCGGATGTATTGGTCGGTACACTCATTGGGGTAGAACCGGTAAGCATTTCGGAGCATGCTCACGTGTTCGAAGCGACCAAAGTGTTGATGGACCATAATCTCACTACACTTGCCGTCGTTTCTGAGTCAGGACGATATTTGGGTTTGGTGCGGCGTCACGATCTGTTCGATCGGTTTGCACGCATGCTAGCAACCCAGGAAAGTGGAGCTATTGTTTCTCTTGAAATAGCGGAGCGTGACGCCGCTCTAAGCCGCATTATCCATCTCTTCGAACAGAATGATGTACGCGTGCTCTCGCTTTCGACTGAGGCTCATAATGATGCGGAAGGCACTATTGGTGTCACCATCAAAGTTAATGTCCGGGAAGTGAGTCGAATCAAGCACTTGCTTGAACACAACGGATATAAAGTTGTGGCCGCATTTGGCGAGGACGAAGACCCTGAAGATCTTTTGGACCGTGTCCAGGAATTCATGCGGTATCTGGAAGTCTAGGCTGGATTCCAATAAATTGCGTTCGGGATAGCCCAAATCAGCGAAAAAAATCGTATTTTCCGCGCTGCCCAGCCCATCATTTTTCTCGTCGGACTCAACTCGTTTTATGGAAGAAAAGGACCCAAAGAAGCAATATGGTGCTTCCAATATTCAAGTCCTCGAAGGTCTTGAAGCCGTTCGTAAACGCCCCGCGATGTATATCGGGGATGTGGGTATCCGTGGATTGCACCACCTGGTCTACGAAGTCGTTGATAACTCAATTGACGAAGCCCTTGCCGGACACTGTGATACGATGTCGATTAAGATCCACGAAGACGGATCCGTATCAGTAAAGGACAACGGTCGTGGAATTCCAGTCGACATGCATCCTGTCGAGAAGCGTTCGGCGCTAGAGGTGGTCATGACCACACTCCACGCCGGAGGTAAGTTTGACAAAGACACCTACAAAGTATCCGGTGGATTACACGGGGTCGGTGTATCGTGTGTAAATGCGTTGTCTCACAAATTAGTCGCTACGGTGTGGCGCGATGGTGCGGTTTGGGAGCAAACGTTTGCTATTGGAGAACCAAAAGGACCGGTCAAGAAAATTCGGGATATGGAGCCTGATGAGTCGAATGGCACGCTCGTGCACTTTTGGCCAGATAGTGACATTTTTCAGACTGTTGAATTTCGCTACGACACGCTAGCCGATCGGCTGCGTGAGATGGCCTACCTGAATAAACAGGTTTACATTTCTATTGAAGACTTGCGAGAAGAGGATCTCAAGGATGATTACCACTTTGAGGGTGGTATTATAGAATTCGTGGACTATCTCGACGAGGCTCGGACACCGATTCATGATGAGACGATTTATATCTCGGATGAATCGGCAGATGTACCTGTTGAGCTAGCTATGCGCTACAATAATGGGTATACGGAAAACGTACTCTCGTTCGTGAACAACATTAACACGCACGAAGGTGGTACCCATATATCCGGTTTTCGGCGGGCGCTAACTCGTACGCTAAAGGGTTACGCAGACCGCAGTAATTTGCTGAAGAATGCGAAAGTCGAACTCTCAGGCGATGACTTTCGAGAAGGCGTGACGGTAGTGCTTTCGATTAAGGTAGCAGAACCTCAGTTTGAAGGGCAGACCAAAACCAAGCTGGGTAACTCAGAGGTGCAAGGGGCGGTTGAGTCGCTGGTATCTGAAAAACTGGGTATTTGGCTTGAAGACCACCCGAAAGAATCCAAGCGGATTGTAGACAAGGTTATCCTTGCTGCACAAGCGCGTGCTGCCGCTCGAAAAGCTCGTGAGCTGGTTCAGCGTAAAAATGTGTTTTCTGGAGGTGGGCTTCCTGGAAAGCTGGCCGATTGCTCTTCGAAAATACCAGCCGACTGCGAAATCTACTTTGTAGAGGGTGATTCTGCCGGTGGTAGTGCTAAACAGGCCCGCGATAGGCACTTTCAAGCTATTCTTCCACTGCGTGGTAAGATTCTGAACGTTGAAAAAGCCCGTCTCGACAAAATTTTGGCCAACGAAGAGATCAAAAATATCGTTACGGCGCTGGGCACTGGACTAGGAGTTGGAGAACAGGACTTTGAACCGGAAAAGCTACGCTATCACAAAATCATCGTCATGACGGATGCTGATGTGGATGGCGCGCATATCCGGACGCTGTTACTCACCTTCCTCTATCGGCACATGTTTTCGCTCGTAGAGGGTGGATATATCTATGTGGCTCAACCACCCCTCTATAAAGCTAAAAGGGGCAAGCAGGAAGAATATTGTTGGACGGATGAACAACTCAAAGAAGTGGTCGCCCGTCTTGCTGGTGAGGCTGGAAATAAAGTAGGTGTTCAGCGCTACAAAGGGCTGGGTGAGATGAACCCAGATCAGTTGTGGGATACAACTATGGATCCTGAGCGACGTATGTTGCAGCAAATTACGGTAGACGATGCCGCTGCAGCTGATCGAATTTTCAGTACACTAATGGGCGATGCCGTCGAGCCGAGGCGCAAGTTCATTGAACGAAACGCTAAGTACGCAACCATCGACGTGTAAGCGATCGAAATGCCTATTTCTGAACGAAAGGATCCGGATCTGACGATCATCATCCCGGTGTTGGATGAAGATGAGTCGATCCCCGAATTGGTCGACCGCATTCGCAGTGTGTGCGATGGCGCAGGATTCTCATTCAACGTTTGGTTTGTCGATGATGGTTCAAACGATGACAGCTGGGATGTTATCGAAACCATGCATGAGCGGGATGCCCGATTTGCGGGGTTGAAGCTGAGACGTAACTATGGAAAATCGGCTGCTTTGGCTCTAGGATTTGAGCGTGCCGATGGGAAATATGTAGTAACTATGGACGGGGATCTTCAAGACGACCCCGCGGAAATTCCGGGACTGATCGCGTTGCTGGAAACGGGATACGATCTGGTAAGTGGATGGAAGAAGAAGCGACATGATCCGTTCACGAAAACGGTGCCGAGTCGGTTTTTTAATTTTGTGACTCGCCGCATTACTGGTATCCCATTACATGACTTCAATTGCGGCTTAAAGGCGTATCGGCGCGAAGTGGTAAAGAGTGTCCGATTGCACGGAGAACTCCATCGCTACATTCCTTTGCTTGCTGCTTGGCAAGGATACACACGTATTACCGAGAAGGTGGTTCAGCATCACTCTCGTAAACATGGCCGGACCAAATTTGGGCTTGAACGATACTTGCGTGGATTTCTGGACCTGCTGACTGTTTCGTTTATGACCCGCTTTGCCTCACGACCCATGCACTTTTTTGGGTCTTTAGGTACACTGGCCTTTATCGGTGGGATCCTTATCAGTCTTTGGATTTCTTATGACAAGATGATCCATGGAAACCCTATTGGAGACCGCCCTCTTCTCTTGTTGGGTGTCATGTTGATTCTCGTTGGTGTCCAGATGTTTAGTGTTGGATTGATCGGGCAAATGATCGTCCTACCTCGCATGGAGCGATTGGATGCTATCCAAATTGCAGGTGAGTTGGCACCCGATGGCCGGGAGTCTCTCGAAAGCTAACATGCGACGAAGCATAGGCTTGGTGGGGCCATATCCACCGTTTCGGGGTGGAATAGCTCATTTTACGGAGCAACTCTACACCCAATTAGAAAAGGAGGGTCATGCGGTGTCGGGCGTCTCCTTCAAAAGACAATACCCGGCGTTCCTCTTTCCCGGGAAAAGTCAAAAAACGAATATCGTCGGCCCCAACCTCGATGCCGTTTGTCTGGTTGATACGATCAACCCACTGTCCTGGACTTCGGCGGCGCGGCATTTAATTGAACGTGGTGTCGAAGAGGTCGTTTTTATGTATTGGATGCCCTTCTTCGCTCCCGCGTTTGGACGTATGGCTAGCGTATTGCGGAGTAAGGGAATTCAGGTAACGGTCATCGTTCATAACGCTATACCCCACGAGAATCAGCCATTTTCTCACGCCCTCTCGAAGTGGTTCTTATCTAAGTGTAACCGTTTGATTGCGCTCTCAAAAGCCGTAGAGCGAGATATTAGTGTCCTCATTCCTGATCGTCCGGTGCGCGTGTTACCGCACCCGACATATGATCAGTTTGGAGATATTGAAGACCAAGCTGTCGCAAGAAATCGCTTCAATATTGGTCCTGATGAAAAGGTGTTGTTGTTTTTTGGACTTGTACGGAGGTACAAAGGGCTCGACATTTTGGCGAAAGCATTGGGGCACTCTTCAGGTACATATCGATTAATTGTTGCTGGAGAGTGGTATGAAAAAGACGATGCTCTACGCGAGACCCTGATAAAAAACGCACCAGGCGCCATTATTCACGACAAGTATATTGCTGATAAGGATGTAGCTGGCTACTTCAGTGCGGCAGATCTCGTTGTTCAGCCCTATCGGGCCGCAACGCAAAGTGGAGTCGTGCAAACGGCCTTCCATTTTGGCCGACCGGTCATTGTAACCGGTGTGGGTGGATTGCCAGAAATGGTTCAGCATGAAGAAGACGCCTTAGTCGTTGCGCCCTCGGATGAGCGTGCACTTGCGATGGCTATAGACCGATTTTTCGATCCTGATTTAAAAGTGCGCCTTTCCGAGGGCGCAAAGCGGGCGCGGGAACGCTTCACGTGGAAAACGTTTACGGACGGCCTCCTGCTACCCGAGCAAGGAGACCATAATTCTGAGAGCAGGTAGTTGGCCATGGAGTATGATCCAGTAAAAGATCGGTTTGGAGGGTTAGTCGCGGGACGATATTGGCCCACGCGTATCTTTTTTGCCCTTTTACACCTCTTTTTTCTGCGCGCATGGTATGTCCGGCGTGCACTGAAGGACGTGTTAAAATCCTCTAGTGGCCCTGTTCGAATGTTAGATGCAGGAACGGGGTTTGGCCAGTTTGCTTACTGGGTGTCCAAAAGATTTCCGAATGTCCGCATCCATGCAGTAGACATCAAGCAGGAATACCTAGACAGAGCAAAGACCTTTTTTGAACAGGCTGGCCTTGATTCTCGAGCTACTTTTGCCATCGATGACTTGACGCGTCTGCAGGCTAATGGCCCCTACGATTTGATTTTGTCGGTGGATGTGATGGAGCATATCGAAGAGGATGTGACGGTGTTTGAGCATTTTCACCGAGTTCTCCGACCCGGCGGATATGTGATTATAAATACGCCCTCAGATCAAGGAGGGTCGGATGTGGGCTCCAACTCGGAGGAAAGCTTTATTGGAGAGCACGTTCGGGATGGGTACGGGGTAGAGGAAATCCGGGAAAAATTGAAGCGTGCCGGTTTGGTTGCTGAGCAAATAGAGTATGCCTACGGTGCGCGAGGAAGTCTGGCCTGGAAAATGTCGATTAAGTGGCCGATGCTGATGTTAAACACTTCTTTTTTCTTGGTGCTTCTACTCCCCTTTTATTATCTGCTGACTTTTCCATTCAGTCTGATTCTCAATACTCTCGACGTTTCTTCAACAAATGAAACCGGAACAGGGCTTATTGTGGTAGCGCGACGCCCTTGATGTTTGTATTTTGGGCGGGCACCTCTAGCTAAACACTGGACCGAAAGGCGTGCCCGACCTGAAGGGCTTTGGCCGGTCCTCGCAGGTACTCCCCGGCCTTCTACCACCAACACGCTGGATTTGTGCAAACCAAGTATGTTTTTGTGACCGGAGGCGTTACCTCGTCACTGGGAAAAGGAATTATTTGTGCCTCTTTGGGCCGTCTTCTTGAAAATCGCGGTCTTCGCGTGACTATTCAGAAGTTCGATCCCTACATCAACGTAGATCCTGGCACTATGAACCCGTACGAACATGGCGAAGTCTATGTCACGGACGACGGTGCAGAAACAGATCTCGACCTTGGACACTACGAGCGATTTCTCGGAGTCCCAACGAGTCAGGCAAATAATGTAACCACAGGTCGAGTGTACCTGGAGGTCATCAATAAGGAACGTTCAGGAGCCTATCTAGGCCGAACTGTTCAGGTGGTGCCCCACATTATTGATGAAATTAAACACTGGATGCAAAAACTCGGAGAAACGGGCGATTACGATGTGGTTCTGACCGAAATCGGTGGTACAGTTGGAGATATTGAAGGTCAGCCCTATCTCGAGGCAATTCGTCAGCTGAGGTATGAATTGGGATACCGCAATACGTTGAACATCCACCTCACATTGGTCCCGTTCCTTGAAGCTGCTGGAGAACTCAAATCCAAACCAACCCAGCATTCGGTCAAAACACTTCTTTCATTTGGTCTCCAGCCAGATATTTTGGTTTGCCGTATGGACAGACCCCTTTCAGATGATGTGAAGCGCAAACTGGCACTGTTCTGCAACGTAGATCAACGTGCAGTAGTGGCCTCTCTCGATGCTGAATCCATCTACGAGGTGCCTCTCCTTATGCGGGAACAGGGTCTCGATACGATTGCAGTCGAGCGACTTCATATGAAGGAAGACTTTGAAGGCCGTGTACTGGATTCCCCAGATATGGACGGCTGGGTGCGTTTTCTGAGACAACTCAAAGAGCCCGAGGGGACGGTTCGGATCGCGCTGGTCGGCAAGTATGTAGAACATCAGGACGCGTACAAGTCCATTTGTGAAAGCTTCATTATGGCTGGTGCAGCGAACGGTGTTGAAGTCGATTTGAGGCAGATTCTATCGGATGATATCACGAAAGAGAATGTAGCAGAACTGCTGGAAGACGTCTCGGGAGTCTTGGTAGCGCCAGGATTCGGTGATCGTGGAATCGAAGGCAAAATTGAAGCTGTTCGCCACGTTCGGGAAAACGATATCCCATTTTTTGGTATTTGCCTGGGCATGCAGACTTCGGTTATCGAATATGCCCGCAATGTATGCGGTTGGAAGTCCGCCAATTCAACCGAATTTGATTCCGATACGGAATTTCCTGTCATCGATCTGATGGAAGAGCAGAAGAAAATCTCCGAAAAAGGAGGCACTATGCGTCTTGGCGCCTATACCTGTGAGCTTGCTGAAGGATCAAAAGTGGGCGATATCTACGGCCGAAAGGTTGTAAAGGAGCGCCATCGCCATCGCTACGAGTTGAATAATGTGTTGCGTTATAAGTTGGCTGAGAACGGTATGCAGTTTACCGGTGTGAATCCTAAGCGCGACCTTGTAGAGATCGTTGAGCTGCCTGATTTACGCTGGTTTGTAGGTGTGCAATTCCATCCTGAGTATAAAAGTACGGTTGGAAACCCACATCCCCTTTTCAATTCTTTTGTTCGGGCCTGTGTAGAACACGCAACTGATACCGATCGAATGCAAAAACCGACGGGTCCCAAGCGCAATAAGAAAAGACATCTCGCATCCGCCAAGATGTAGTGCGCCTTTAACCGGAGAACCCCACATTTCCCCCTCCGGCATCCTTACCTAGAAGTAGAAAAATACTGATCGTCTTTAGCGACGATTAGAGGGCATTTCTGTGCTGGAGTTATCCACACTTTCCACATTTTCTCCCCACCGGCCCCCACGATGTTTGTTTTAGGCCTATATGCTTGAAAAATCAACGTTTTGACCCTGCTGTAGTGTTGACTTTCGGGCCTAAAAACGTACATTACAAGGTATGTGGGGAAAAGTGGGGCGTTTGCCCATCTGTTGACTTCCCATTTTAGCCAAATTTCTGGTCTTACAAACCCACATAAATTCCCGTCAGGGACACACATTGGTGTAAACCAACTCACCCACATGGCACGTTTCAAAGGACAGGCTGAATACTCCGTCGATGCAAAAGGACGGACCGCCATTCCGGCAAAAATGCGAGCAGCATTGAGCCCGGATGCCCAAGGGACGTTTACGCTTACGAAAGGGTTTGAAAGGTGCATCTATGCGTATCCGATGGATCAATGGAAATTAAAGGAAGACGAATATTCGAGTCTGAATACTAATGATCGTGAGGCCAGGCATCTGGTTCGAATGATTTTGATGTGGGCCGAAGAGGTAAGTCTCGACGGACAGGGCCGAATTTCACTTCCGAAATCGCTTTCTGAATATGCCGGAATAGGTGACAAGGCGCTCATCATCGGCAATATGGATCGTATTGAGCTTTGGAATCCAGAAGCGTTTTCAACCTATTTACAAGAGAATTCGGAAGATCAGGAAAGCCTCGTTCAGAAGGTAATGGGGTCCTGAATCGGCCGTGAACACTAAAGGAAACTTCAATGCGCGAGAATCCAGAGAGCAGCGAATGAACTACGCTTCTGGTTATCACGCGCCTGTTCTTTGCAACGCTGTACTAAAGGGACTCATTACGAGGACCGACGGAGTCTATGTCGATGGGACATTAGGCGGTGGTGGCCATACGGCTGCCATGCTGGATGAGCTTGGGGCTAGTGGACGAGTTTTTGCAATTGACCGAGATGATGATGCGATAGCAGAGGCATCGACTCGGCTTACCGCAGAACTCGAATCTGGTCGATTAACCATTCTGCGCGGCAACTTCTCTGAGATGGGATCTTTGCTCGAGGAGAAAGGAGTCAATCAGGTTGACGGTATTCTACTGGACCTAGGTGTCTCCTCTCACCAGTTGGACGAAGCTGATCGAGGATTTAGCCATCGTTTGAGTGGTCCGCTTGATATGAGAATGGACCAGTCTCAGGATGACGATGCCGCAGAGTTGGTTAATCAACTCGAGGAAGACCAACTCGCGAATGTCATTTATCAATTCGGAGAAGAGCGACGTTCGAGGCGGATTGCCCGTGCCATTGTTCGGGCCCGTCCGATTCTGTCTACCGAGCAACTAGCCGATGTGGTTCGTTCTGCTGCGGAACGGGATCAACGATCTAAAACGCTGGCTCGAGTTTTTCAGGCACTGCGGATTGCCGTGAACGGAGAACTTGATGCGCTAGATGAAACGTTGCTCCGCTCAACGAACTTACTCCACACGGGTGGAAGGTTGGCGATCATCAGCTACCACTCATTGGAAGATCGTCGAGCAAAACACTTCATGCGAAGTGGAAACCTTAAAGGAGAAATCCTGAAAGACTTTTTTGGTAATCGAATTACTCCCTGGAAAGAAATCACCCGCAAAGCGATCGTTGCAGACGAAAGCGAAGTGGAGCAGAATCCGAGAAGTCGGAGTGCTCGTCTTCGTATTGCAGAGCGAGTGGAGGACAGCGCGTACTCCGTTAAATCGAGTTTAAACTAAAGGAGATGGCTTCAAAAGGATCTAAAGGATCACGCGGTTCGTCCCGCAAGAAAGGCGTTAGTTTCGTCAAGGGAGGAGCTACGCGCAAGACACGTACGCCCAAGAAAATGACGAAAAGTGCTCCTTCGCGCACGGTAGTGAAGCCCCGAGCGTCTGCCAAGAAAAAGGGGGCTCCTGCAAAACGAATTGCTGAATCTCCTTCTTGGAAAGATCTGGTAACGGATAACGACAGGAAGAAGTCGTTGCAGCAGGAAAATGAATCGTATCTGGGGGCTTTATCTACGACGCGCTTCGCTGTCGGAGTGCTATCCGTAGCCACCCTGTTCACCTTGTACATCGGTCATGTGTTGACTACACAAGATTTATTAAAAGACGTTCAAGACCTGCGTCGTGAAAATGAAAATTTGGAGCTTCAACTGAACCAGGTTCAGGGAGAAGAGGCAGAGATTGTAGGCTATGCGGAAATCGTGGAGCGGGCTCGCGCTCTAGGACTTGAGGACCGAGTGCCTGAGGGAAATCAGATCATCTTACGCTGACCATGCAACCGAAAGACCAAATAATGGCCCGGATGTACGTCGTGATCACCTTGGTGAGTCTCGTCCCGATTCTTGTGGGCTTTCAGGTACTTCGGATTACGGTCCTAGAAGGAGGTGAGTTGAGAAAAACGGTCGAAGAGCAGTCCACGGAGTACGAGCCCATTCCTCCCGCTCGTGGAATCATCATGGATGCCAAAGGGCGTCCCATGGCGGATAATATTGAGCGCTACCAAATAGCAGTAGACCCATCGGCATACGGATACCGGAAAGGGGCTGATCGCTTTTTTGAACGTGTTTCCGAGCTTACCAAAACTCAAGCGTCGGTATTACGCAGAAAAGTTGCTGCCCGTCCTGAATCGAGATACGTGTCTTTAGCCAAAAACGTCATTATGTCCGGGGATGACATCGCGTTTTTCAAAGCAATGCCGTTTGCCGTGTTGGATAGAACAACTAAGCGCCAGTACACTTACGGAAGTAATGGAGCCCATTTCATCGGGTTTGCGAACCAATACGGGGGCATCGCAGGCTTAGAAGGTGAGTTCGAAGCGCTTTTGGCCGGTTCGCCGGGTCAGCGCATTAAGAGAAAGACGGCTCGTGGCAGTTCTACCCCCATTCCAGGCGGTGTATTAAAAGATCCACAGCATGGTACTTCGCTCGTACTCACTGTAGATGTTGCTCAGCAGGCCATTCTGGAAGAAGAGTTACGTAAAGGCACCATCGAGGCCGAGGCCAATTGGGGCGCAGCTGTTGCGTTGGATGTGAACACGGGCGCCATTCTGGCCATGGCCAATTACCCAACGTTTGATCCCAATATGCCGGGTTCGAGTATGCATGGCAAACGTAACCACGTAATTACGGACCGATTTGAGCCAGGCTCGACGATGAAGGTGCTACCTGCAGTTGCTGCGGTCGAGTCGGGTGTGATTTCAATGCAGGACTCCATTGAAACGGGAAGCGGGTATTTAAAGCATGAGGGCTGGGATCTTCGGGATACGCACGCTAATGGCACGATTACCTATCACGACGCCATTAAACTTTCGAGTAACATCGGAACGGCGCTCGTTTCTGATAATACCGACAAGGGAGAGTTGTACAAGTACGCCCGTGCTTTTGGGTTCAACCAGAAGACGCGTATCGAGCTTCCGGGCGAAGCGACAACCGTGGTCAGAAAAATACCTGACTGGAATAGATCTACTCGGTCTGCTATTAGTCGTGGATACGCCATTGTTGCTACCCCGCTCCAAATGGCGCTTGCCTATGCCGCGTTGGCCAATGGTGGTGAGCTCAAGCGGCCGTTTATCGTTGAGAGGCACTTAGATGCAGATGGAAACACTACATGGGAGGCCGAGCCGCACACCGTACGAAGAGTGTTTGATGAGGATACAGCGCAAAAGTTGACTCCAGCTTTCGAATCGGTTACTGGGCTGGACGGAACGGCTCCACGCGCGGCCGTAAAGGGATTGCGTATTGCCGGTAAAACGGGTACGGCCATGAAAGCCCGAGAAAACGGGTACGGATACATTCAAGGTGCTTACAAGGCGACATTTGTGGGTTTCTATCCAGTTGAAAATCCACAAGTAGTGCTTTTGGTCGTAATGGACGACCCTCAAACAAGTATATATGGCGGAATGGTGGCTGCACCGGTATTCAGGAATACTACTGAGCGTTGGCTGGCTACGATGCCAGAGGTAGCCCACTACTTGGCACCGGACTCGATGAAGGCAGAAAATTTAGTGGCATCTGTTCCAGTGTTAGAAGGAAAGCCCAGTGCGTTGGCGGCTAGGATAGCCCGCGCACACGGCCTAAAAGAGGGCTCTAAAACAAATTATTCGGCGCTGGTTACCAACCAAAATGTGCCGGTAGGTGAAGAAGCGTGGCCGGGTCGATTCATAGAGCTGGATGCCCGCATTGATTCGATTTCCGTGATGCCCGATGTAACGGGCCTTTCGCTTCGCGATGCCTATACCTGGCTTCGCCACCTTGGAATTAATGTCTCGATCGAGGGACACGGTGTGGTCTGGCGACAGTCGCCAGACCCAGGAAGTCCGATGCCATCTATGGCGTCGATTTCGCTGAACTGACAATCACATGATGTTTAAAACGGACAGGACCGATCGAAGTGTATTTCGATTTGTGTATACAGCGATTGCTGCAAAAGGAGATTTTGATCGAAGGTCAAAATCCGTCCGGACAGACTATCGAACGACTGGCTATTGATAGCCGGGAGGTCGGATCGTCTGACTGTTTCGTAGCCCTTAGGGGTTCACGGGCAGACGGTCACTTGTTCATTGACAAGGCTGTTAAAAACGGAGCTAACGCCATCGTGAGCGAGGCGGGGCCGCCCTATGGCAATCTTGGATTGCCAGGCGGCCCCGCCCACGCTCAGGTGACGAATTCGCATCGGGCATTAGCTGAACTGGCTTCTCTTTTGAACGAGGACCCTGGGCAGAAATTAAAACTCGTCGCGGTAACGGGGACCAACGGAAAAACGACGGTTGCCACACTTGTAGCCTCCATTCTGGAGCAATCGAACGTTCCTGCAGGATTTATCGGCACCACCGGGTATCGATTTGGATCCACTAGCTATGAGGCATCTCATACAACGCCTTCGGCCATTCGTGTTTACGAGTTGCTGAATCAGATGTACACCGCTGGTTGCCGGTCCTGTGCTATGGAGGCTTCTTCGCATGCACTCGATCAGATTCGATTCAGGACGGAAGATGTAAACGTAGCTGTTTTCACGAATCTGACCCGAGACCATCTCGATTATCACGGCACTTTTGAGTCGTATTTCCAGTCGAAAAAACGATTATTCGACGAGCTACCGACCACGTCAACTGGGGTCGTTAATCTGGACGACCCGAAAGGTCACTCCATGGCGAGTGATTCGCAGGCTTCTATTCTCTCATTTGGTCAAACGGGAGCGGCGGATATTCGGTATTCAATTGTCGAAAATACGCTTTCTGGACTCGTCCTAGATCTAGATGGGACGCGAAAACGCTTTCAACTTGCGGGTGAATTCAACGCATCGAATCTGAGTGCAGCATACGCTGCTGGTCTGGCGCTCGGGTTTAACGCGAATGAGGTACGGGATCGTCTTGCCGACACGCCGTTTGTGAAGGGGCGTATGGAGAGCCTTTTACTCTCTGATGGGACTACGCTCATTATCGATTATGCCCACACCCCAGATGCATTAGAAAATGTCCTGAGGACGGTTCGTAAAAGTGTAGATGAAGGCACGAGGCTTTGGTGTGTATTTGGATGCGGCGGCGATCGAGATCGCGGAAAGCGGCCTCAAATGGGGCAAGTTGCCGAGTCCCTAGCGGATCAGGTAGTAGTCACGAACGACAACCCCCGAACCGAGCCGGTTGACACCATTATGGAAGATATCCGACGAGGCATGCACAATCCGGACACTGCTCTTTGGATACCCAACAGACGCGAGGCCATCGAAAAGACGGTCCAGCTAATGGGCGCAGGAGATACGTTGGTATTGGCTGGAAAAGGCCACGAAACGACTCAGGTGGTTGGCACCGAAAAACTAAAATTTGACGACCGAGAGGAAGCATTGCGTGCATTTGCGGACTCAAATCTAACCCACGAAACAGGCCAACGGGCCTGAATTAATCACCGAGTATGCTCTATTACCTCATACGATATCTAGAACGAGTGTTCGAACCACCTGGGTTTCAGGTGGTGGAATACATCACGGTTCGGGCTTCTTTAGCCGCGATAACCGCGCTCTTGATTTCACTGTTTATCGGGCGTCGCATTATCCGCTGGTTGGAAGAAAAGCAACTAGGCGAGCGGGTTCGAGAAGGAGAAAGTGCCGGGGCCGTGGACCACTCGCACAAGTCGGGCACGCCCAGTATGGGTGGGTTGATCATCCTGATTTCGGTTCTCGTGTCCACCTTCCTCTGGGGTGCCATTGGCGAAGTGTATGTCTGGCTCATCATGCTGGCAACGGCATGGATGGGAGCTTTTGGATTTGCAGACGACTATATCAAAGTGGTGAAGCGGGATAAATCAGGACTTCCTGCACGCATCAAACTTACGGGGCAAATCACACTGGGATTATTGGTGGGATCGATACTGTACTTCCACCCCCAATTCAGTGATATCCGAACGTTAACCTACCTGCCTTTTGTAGCAGATGAAACGCTCGACTACAATGTGCTTCGCCACTTTGTTACCGGAATCGACCTAGGCTGGCTGATCTATATCCCCGTTGTGGTATTTATCCTGACTGCGCTATCGAACGCCGTGAATCTAACGGACGGACTCGATGGACTGGCTGCAGGTGTTACGGGTATTGTCGCACTTGGGCTGACTGCGCTTGCATACATCGCAGGTAACGCGATTTTCGCCGACTTTTTGAATGAGATGCTGCTTCCTGGTGCCGGTGAATTAACCATTTTCTCGGCTTCTTTAGCTGCTTCCTGTTTCGGCTTCCTCTGGTATAACGGATACCCTGCATCGGTCTTTATGGGAGATACCGGAGCGCTTTCTCTGGGCGCAGCCGTCGGAACGATGGCTCTCATGGTAAAAAAGGAACTGCTCCTACCCTTGCTCTGCGCCATCTTTTTCCTGGAGACTATTTCAGTCATCATGCAAACGAGTTGGTTCAAGTACACACGTAAAAAGACGGGTGTGGGTAAGCGAATATTCAAGATGGCCCCGATCCATCATCATTTTGAAGCCAACGGAACGCACGAAGCGAAAATCGTGCTCCGATTCTGGCTAATTACTGCGGTTACTGTCATCGTCACTTTACTCGTCCTACGTATCCGGTGAGCGAACAGACACGCACACATATCGCCGACCGTAAGGTGACCGTTCTGGGAGCTGCTAGAAGTGGAATGGCAGCAGCAGAGCTGCTTTCCCGTTCAGGTGCATCCGTATTTGTATCGGACGCAGTTAAAATCGATATCGCAAAGCAGAGTCGTTTAGATGCGCTGGGTATAGGGTGGGAGGACTGTGGTCACTCCGAAAAGGTGTATGACGCAGACTTTATTGTGGTTAGTCCTGGGGTACCGGATTCAGCGCCCGTTATGCAGGAGGCGTTTCACAAGGCGCTTCCCGTGTATTCAGAAATTGAACTGGCCAGCTGGTTTTGCCGTGGTCGGATTTTAGCTATTTCTGGTTCAAACGGAAAGACAACTACAACGGAGCTGACAGGTCACATATTTCGCGAAAGCGGATGCAGGACATGGGTTTGTGGGAACGTCGGCGTTCCCTTTTCAGGCGTCGTATCTGATGTTTTAGAGCGCGACGTGGTGGTTTTGGAAGTTTCCAGTTTTCAACTGGATCACACGAAAGAATTTAGGCCCGACGTGGCGGTTCTCTTGAACATCACGCCGGATCACTTAGACAGGTATGAAGGGGACATCAATCTCTATGCACAAAGCAAATTGAGAATGTGTCGCCAACAGTCCGAGTCAGATGTGTTGGTATATAATGCAGATGACGAAAGATTGGCCAGATTTGCGAAAGGACTCGAAAATCAGGGGCCAAAGGGTTATCCGATTTCAATTTCACAACCGATGGATCAAGGAGGCTTTTTGGAAAACGAAGAGCTTGTTTTGAACATCAACAATAAAAAAGAAACGCTTATGCATGTGGATGAACTGGCCTTACGAGGCCGTCACAACGTGTACAATTCGCTGGCGGCAGCAGTTGCAGCACGGGTGATGGAGGTCAGGAGTGACGTAGTTCGAGAAAGTTTGAGAACGTTTGAAGGCGTTCCTCATCGACTTGAACCCGTCCGAGAGGTGGAAGGCGTGAGATACGTTAACGACTCGAAAGCGACCAATGTGAATGCCGTTTGGTATGCACTGGAAAGCTTTAAGGAACCGATAATTTGGATAGCTGGCGGAAGGGATAAAGGCAATGATTATGCCGCGCTTCAGCCTCTGGTACAAAATCGGGTCCGCTCCATGATTACCATCGGAGAGGCATCGCAAGCTCTACAAACAGAGCTCGGTCATCATGTAGACGACAGCGTGCGAGCAGAGGACTTGGAGGAAGCTATAAAGTTAGCACAGTTGCTTGCTCGTCCAGGCGACATCGTGCTACTGAGTCCAGCTTGTGTTTCTTTCGATCAGTTTGACTCCTACGAGCACCGAGGAGACGTTTTTAGGCAATTGGTTTCCAACCTGTAAAGGCTAGGTAGATGCAGATTTTGACGTTACATAGTGAAGGGTCGGGTCGAGTGGATAAATTTATCCTCTGGGCCGTCCTATTGCTAAGTGCAATTGGAGTGGTTGCGGTCTATAGCGCAATCGCTTTTTTTGCGGCGACAAAAGCTGGCGGAAATACTGAGCAGTTCCTGTTTAAGCATGTATTTCGAGTGCTTCTATCGTTGGGAGCAGTAGGCCTGTTTTCGATTATTAACTACCGCCTTCTAGCCCGGTTAAGTAAGTATGTGCTGATCTTCGCCATAGGACTCCTGATAGCTACCCAACTCGTGGGGGTTGTTTCTGGGGGAGCGGCAAGATGGTTAGAAATAGGGTCGTTGCAACTTCAGCCATCTGATATGGCTCGCGTGGCACTCTTGTTGTACATCGCCTTCTTGCTTTCTGAGAAGCAGGTGTACATCAAGTCCTTTTCGAAGGGTTTCACACCCATCATTTTCTGGATTGGATTAACGATTGGCGCGATTGGAATATCTGATTTGTCTACGGCTTCGGTGGTTTTGGTAGCTGTGATGACGATGTGTTTCATTGCAAGGGTCAGTGTCTTGCACATATCTGCAGTTGGGGCGGTAGGTGTCCTCTTGGCTTATCTGATGTTATTGGGTTCTCCCGCCCGCGCTGCCCGAGTCGAATCCTATGTAGGGGTCAAGCTCTTCCCGAATACCAATTCAGAGGAGGTATTCAGCAATCAGGCCGAGGGGTGGCAGGCTATGCAAGCCCGCATTGCAATTGCCAATGGCGGATTGGCTGGGACTGGGCCTGGGAAAAGCATTCAACGCAATTTCCTTCCTGCGCCTTACAACGATTTTATCTACGCAATTATCGCCGAGGAATACGGTTTGATTGGAGCGTTTTCCCTGCTAGGGCTCTATTTGTTGATCCTGTTTCGAGGGTTACTGAGAATTGCGCGACACGCGCCGGACCCACTGGGTTTGTTTTTGGCCGTGGGTGTGGTCGTGATGTTGACGCTTTATGGATTTGTGCACGCTGGGGTGTCTTCAAACCTGTTACCCGTAACGGGATTACCTCTCCCCTTCGTGTCTTACGGGGGAACGTCCATGTTGGCTAATGGAGCCCTCATTGGGATTCTTTTGAATATTTCAAGGCAAGTTGAGTAGTTCTGCAATCATATCAAGTCGAAGGGCGCCACGCGTTCTGATTACGGGTGGAGGCACGGGAGGGCACGTGTATCCAGCCATTTCAATCGCAGACGCAATCATGAAGAAGCGCGCAGATGCTGTTGTTTCTTTTGCCGGATCGCCTGATAAAATTGAATGGAAGGCTGTGCCGGGTGCAGGCTACCCGATTCACCCGATTACGGTGCAGGGGCTACAGCGCAAATTGACGGCGCAGAATTTGGTCATGCCGTTCAAAGTGATCAAGGGACTTCGCGAATCAGTGAGTCTCATTCAGCAGTTTGATGCCGACGTAGTGGTTGGTACTGGTGGATATGTGGCCCTCCCAGTTCTTCTTGCCGCTCGATATCTCGTGCGACCCATTCTGATTCAGGAGCAAAATGCTTTTATGGGCCTGACCAATCGGGTTGCTTCCAAATTTGCATCGAGCATTCATCTAGCATTTGACGAAGCAACGCCATCAAAATCTAAGGCTCGGGTGAGTTTGAGTGGCAACCCTGTTCGGTCTAATCTGGCAGATGCTGACCCCGATGAAGGCCGCGCTTTTTATGAGATGGAAGGGGTGGATCACGTGCTCTTTGTCTTTGGTGGTTCGATGGGTAGCCAAGCGCTTAATGAAGCCATGGCAGAGGCCCTGAACAAATTGCTTTCTATAGATGGATTGGGCATTATTTGGCAGACCGGCACGCGCTACTTCGAGCGATTTCAACAAGCGATTCCAACACATCGGCGATTGAAAATGCTCAAGTACATTGACCGCATGGACTTGGCCTACGCGGCCACTGATCTCGCATTGTGTCGATCTGGTGCATCAACTTGTTCTGAGCTCATGATTACGGGGACGCCCTCCATACTTGTGCCTTCACCCAATGTGGCCGAAGATCATCAGACCAAAAATGCTCGGAGTATGGAAAAGCAAGATGCCAGTCAGGTGTTACCTGAATCAGCATTACGGGCTGACCTTGTCCAACGGGTAAAAAGCCTGCTGGACGATCCGAAGCGAATTGAAAGAATGTCTCGAGCTGCCAGTAGGTTGGCTCGTCCAAATGCGGCGGATGAGATTGCAGAAGACACCTTGAATTTGGCCGAAATGAGGCAACGCCAAGGAATTGCTTAGCACTATGCCACATATCGCCCCATCTGCATCTAAGCGTCAACCCGTGTTCGGTAGGATCCGACACGTACATATGGTAGGCATCGGCGGAATCGGTATGAGTTCTATTGCTGAAGTGCTGCTGACGCGAGGCTATAAGGTGACGGGTTCGGATCTGTCTCGAAGCGAGGTTACCGAGCATTTAGAAACCCTAGGAGCTATAATCGATCAGGGGCATGAAGGAAAGTCTGCTCGAGGAGCTTGTGTGGTTGTGCACTCTTCCGCAGTTGATCCAAGCACGAACGCCGAGACGCTGTTTGCCCGTGAAAATGCGATCCCGGTTATTCGCCGATCTGAAATGTTGGGTGAACTGATGCGCATGAAGTACGGTATAGGAATTGCCGGAACGCATGGCAAAACTACAACCACGACTATGGCTGGACACGTCGTGGGTGCGGGCGGATTTGATCCGACGGTTGTGGTTGGCGGAAAAGTGTCTGCATTTGGTTCAAATGCGGTTTCGGGTGAAGGAGATATCATTGTGGTGGAAGCCGATGAGTATGATCGAACCTTCCTTCGATTGACGCCTTCTCTGGCGATCATCACCAATATTGAGGCAGACCATTTAGACTGCTATTCAGACTTAGAGGACATCAAGCAGGCTTTTATACAGTATGCGCGTAGTGTGCCCTTCTTTGGTTCGGTAATCTGTTGCAGCGATGATAAAAACGTCCGAAGCATTCTGGGAGCTATCGATCGAAATGTGATCACCTACGGATTAGAGTCGTCGGCGCGTATTCGGGCTGTGAATATCGTTCAGCAAGGAAGAATCATGCACTTCGATGTGCTGCATGAGAATCAACATCTGGGTCGGGTTCAACTCGATGCACCGGGCAATCACAACGTGCAGAATGCATTGGCCGCCATTACCATTGGGCTTGAACTGGATATGTCCTTTGATGACATCGTTCGTGGAATAGCTGGTTTTACGGGTGTGCAGCGCCGGATGCACGAGATCGGAGAAGCCAACGGAGTGTTAGTCGTAGACGATTACGCACATCATCCGACCGAGGTTAGGGCGACACTTGATGGAGCTAAAGGATGTTGGCCAAAACGCAGAATTGTGGCTGTATTTCAACCCCATCTGTATTCGAGAACGAGAGATCTGTGTGACGACTTTGCTAGTTCATTTGGGGATGCAGACGTGGTTTACATCATGGGAGTTTATCCAGCAAGGGAGGAGCCCATATCAGGCGTTTCGGGTATGAATATCGTTAATCGATCTGGCCACCCAACGATGTTCTTTGAAGAGGACAAGAACCGGCTTGTTGAACGACTCATCGCCGGTGCACGAAGTGGAGATGTCATTTTAACGATGGGTGCCGGCGATATCTGGCGACTCAACCGGGAAGTGATGAAGCGGTTGGAGGGCCAGAATTGATGGCGAATTGCAAATCATGGCTAGGTCGCGTCTTCTTGATCTTGCTACTTGTAGTAGCGGCCGGGGGCGGGTACGCTGGTTGGAAATGGATGGCGCGAGTGACCCTCACGGAGATTCAAATCAAAGGGTTGGTGCATGCCCAGGAATCAGAAATCATGAATCTGATCAACGTCGATACAGGAGCGGTGATGTTTGACATCAATGCTCTCATTCTAGAAGATCGCATTCGAAGGCATCCATGGATCATGCAGGCCAGTGTTGCACGTCTTCCAACGGGAATGCTAGACATTCAGATCATTGAAAGACATCCTGTAGCGCAGGTATTAGCCTCTTCTGGGCGGATCGAGTATTTCGTGGATCGAAATGGATTTCGAATGCCCCTCACAAAAGAGTCCTTTTATCCGGTACCGATTCTTTCTGGATTGCGCGATCCGTATCACCCTGTGATACCGATTAAGGATGAGGTCTTGAAAGACATTTTATTCGTGTTGCCTCGCTTAAGTTCTCAGTCCGATGCCCTTCTTTCCGAAGTTCGTCGGACATCAAAAGGAATTGAAATTCTTACCACCCCGGTTGGGGAAGGGGGATCTATTCCAGTGGTGTTAGGGAAGCGTGATTTTGAGTATCGATTCCGGTTGCTGGAGTCGTTTTGGGAGCAGGAAGTCCTGCTGCACCAAAACGTTACTTACGCTTCTGTGGATCTCCGTTTTAACAGCCAGGTCGTTACCCGGGAGGTCATGCAGTGACTATGTGCTGTAGAACCATCCTTAGAAATTGTTAAAAAGAAGAAAGACATGAGTGATCGAATCGTTTGCGGGCTGGACATTGGCACCACGAAAGTGTGTGCCGTCGTAGCAACGTCAGATGAACTGGATAGAGTCCAGATTCTGGGCGTTGGTGTTGCCGAATCGGATGGGCTGAACCGTGGCGTCGTCGTCAACATCGATAAGACGGTGTCAGGCGTACAGGAAGCTATCTGTGAAGCTGAGCGCATGGCCGGTGTCGAAGTGCGCAATGTGATTGTGGGAATCGCAGGCGATCACGTTCAGAGTTTTCAGTCTCGCGGCGTAGTGACCATTTCTAATAAAGATGGGGAGATTACGGAAGCTGACGTGCACCGGTTACTTGAAGACACCACTCATGTAGCGATGCCAGCAGACCGCGAAATCTTACATGTGATTCCACAAGAGTTTATTGTAGATGGCCAGGATGGCGTCGCCGATCCAGTGGGCATGAGTGGCGTTCGTCTCGAGGCTAACGTTCATATCATCACGGGACTAGTTTCGGCTGCCAAAAACATCTATCGGTGTATAGAAAAGGCAGGATATCGGGTCGCGGACATCGTACTCGAGCCACTGGGTTCCTCGTTTGCCGTTCTCCATTCCGATGAAAAAGAAGTGGGTGTGGCGCTCATCGATATTGGTGGTGGCACAACAGACATCGCTGTATTTGAAGACAATACAATTCGACATACCGCCGTTGTGGCCGTTGCAGGAAATAAGATTACCGATGACATCCGAAAAGGACTTGGAGTCATGCGGGATCAAGCGGAAGCATTGAAATGTGAGTTTGGGGCAGCTATGGCCGAAATGGCCCCAGATGAAGAGATCGCCATTCCCGGAGTGGCTGGTCGGACCGAAAAACGGGTGGGACGCAGTACTCTTGCGCAGATCATCCAGCCACGAATCGAGGAAATTCTCGAAATCGCGGCTATAGAAATTAAACGAAGCGGATTTTCAAGACATCTTTCCGCCGGCGTCGTATTGACGGGTGGTGGGTCGTTAGTGAAAGGAACCGCAGAGTTAGCAGCAGAAATTTTGGGAATGGATGCCAGGATCGGGAGGCCCATGGGGCTTACTGCTGGATTAGTCCAGGAAGTGTCTGATCCCAAATTCGCAACCGGTGTAGGCCTCGTGCTTTACGGGCTAAGACCGGAAATGATAGGAAGTACCCCGTTTCGGACAGATCATCTTGACGCATCGGATCCATCTGCAGGTGGAGACAATCTGGTTAAGAAGATCAAAGAATCCATGATGGGGTGGTTCAATGAGCTTTAATCCAAAAACCAAGACTAGTCGGATTGCTCGTCCGGAGAGTCGTTTTATCAGCCAATAAGTACTTTAGGAGGGTCTTATGGATAACCTGTTCAGTAGCCATTTTGCATTTGATGATGCAGAGAACGCCGAGGCAAAAATTTGCGTCGTCGGTGTAGGTGGTGGCGGCGGAAATGCAGTCAACAACATGATTCAAAAAGGAATCACGGGCGTTGACTTCTATGCAATTAATACAGATTCACAGGCGTTGGATGCCAACTTGGCGCCCTACAAGATTCAAGCTGGAAAAGGTCTGACAAAAGGCCTTGGGGCCGGGGCTCGTCCAGGCATTGGGGCTGAAGCCATTGAGGAAAGCCGCAGAGAAATCGAGGATGCTCTTCAAGGTTTTGATATGGTATTTATCACGGCCGGAATGGGTGGAGGGACTGGAACAGGTGGCGCTCCCATTGTAGCTGCTATCGCCAAGGATCTTGGCGTTCTGTCTGTGGCTATCGTTACCCGTCCTTTTGAGTGTGAAGGGCCGAAGCGTGCCAAGTATGCCGGTGCAGGTGTCGAATTGCTTAAGAAAAATGTAGATACGCTCATCATTATTCCCAATGAGCGACTTCTCGACATTGCAGAGGCAGACACTTCTATGTTAGAAGCGTTTGAGACGGCAGATGATGTCCTCTACAATGCAACGCGCGGGATTTCTGATCTGATTACCGTTCACGGGTTGATCAACCTTGACTTCGCAGATGTCAAAACTACGATGAGCAACGGAGGTACCGCCATCATGGGCGCTGCAACCGCTTACGGTGAAGGCCGAGCCGAACGGGCTGCTGAAGAAGCGCTTTCGAGTCCTTTGTTAGATGGACTCTCAATTTCTGGTGCTCGAAACGTTCTAGTTAACATAACGGCTGGTCGCACACTCGGAATAAGGGAAGCAACGGCGGCCACTCGAATCATTCAGCAGGAAGCTGGTGACGAGGTAGAGATCATTTTTGGAACCGTAATTGATGATGAGCTAGGTGATAACCTGCGTATCACGGTTATTGCGACAGGATTCGAAAAGTCCGTCGTGCCGGATCAGCGTGAAATGAAACGCCGAGTTGAATTGGCCGCTCCTGGAACGTTGGATTTTACGGGAGTCAATTATAAAGGCCAGGAAAGTCTCAAGGAATTGGACAAGCCGGCTTACCTGCGACGAGGAAAAGCCGATCTCAGAGTCGATCCAACTATTGGAGATGGTGGTGAAAGCATCGGATCTCCGCGTGTTCGGCTGTTGAATGTCGAAGACATTCAGAAAAATGAAGATGAGGATTCAAAAGAGTCAGAATTGCCCGCTTTTGTGCGCAAAATGATGGACTAGTCTCTCATATAAGATCTTCCTAACGAACCAGCCATGAGCAACCCTTCGGGTTGCTCCCGGCCCGTGAGCACGGTCGGCTCCAGCTTTACGTCTGTTGGCTGAAGGCGTATTAAGTGTGGTTGTGGTTCGGTATGACGGAGGCGCGGCCTGCGATCTTAGATCGCATTAGGCCGCGCCTCCATTTTTATGTCTCGATACTTCGTTTTGAACTCGACGTCTGCGACCTATTTTCTTTTCATGATCCGGTCTCTGTTAACATGTCTACTTCTGGGTGTATGCTCTATCGCACACCCGGCCATGGCCCAGCAAGGCCAAAGCCATGAAATGGTGAAGGGTGTCGTTTGGGAGGTGCCGGGAGATTACCGTACAGCTGCCTCAGATCTGATTGAAATGCGCTCGGTAGGTATCGAAGCCGTTCGTACTGGATTAATATTTGATCGCGGGCTGTTGGAATTAGCAGATTCGCTGGATCTCGTTTTATATCGGGAGATCCCCTTTTTTGGTTTGAGTGCCCGATCTGTTCAAGATTCAGTCGTTGTGGTTGATTCCCTTGTGCAGCAACTCCTTGTAACGGGAAAAGGACTACGCTCCGCGGGCCCAATAGGCTTGGCTCGTTATAGCGATACAACCGTACCATCTTTGTGTCCTAGTCTTCGAGAGTGGACATCTCAAATACGCGCCGCTGGTGGTACCTCGTACTACATCACAGATTTTATTGAAAAGGATGCGTGTTCAGACGAGGTCGATTTTGTGCTTTTGGATGCTCTTGATGAAAAATCTCCCTCCGTGTTTGTGACTAGATGGAGAGAAGCGCATGCTAGCCCGGTAGGCCTTGCTAGAATCGGTACGCATGTGGTTTCAGATGAGTTATTCGGCACCCGGATCGAGGGCTCGCCAGAGTATCAAGCTCGGTTTTTGGAGAATGCACTTACTGAGCTAAAAGACGTGCTTCCAACCTATGTTTTTGTGCATCGATGGAAGGATGCTCGCTTGGGTTTGTCGCCTGAGGCAGGTGATGCTGTAACAGCGATGCCTCCGGATCCATATCATCGGCAATATGGACTGTATTCCGCCGGTGAAGAGCCCCGACCGGCGCTGTATGTGGTCCGAGGCTTTTTCATGGGCACACAAACTGTATTTGCCTTTGAGGGTGGTGAGCCTGCAGAGCAACCACTGAACTGGTTCACTTTGGTAGGATGGATACTTCTTTCCATGGTTGCCGTTATGTATGCTGCTTCACCGCGCTTCCGATCCATGATTCCGAGGTATTTTTTCTCGCATGGTTTTTACCGGAATGCTGTCCGAGAAGCTCGAGAAGTTTTGCCCCTTACGTCGACTGCCATCTTGACGATTACCGGTCTTTCAATTGGTATGATTGCGACTTCCGTGTTGACCAACTTGAGGTTATCCAAGGTGGCTCTTCATTTGTTTACGCTTCTGGATGAGTCTTCAAGGACAGCGCTCATTCCTTTGTTGGATGCTCCCTTTGTGCTAACTGTTTTGACAGGGAGTGCAGCTCTCTTGTCCATGGCCATTTGGATGGGGTTGTGGATGGCCGTTTCTGGCCGTCGGACGACCCTTTATCCAAGTCAGGCACTTATGCTTGCGGTTTGGCCGCGATGGCAAGTTCTCTTCATATTGCCATTAGCCATGACCTTTGAGGCCGTGGGCTTCATACCGCTGTGGGTAACTGCCGCTATGGGATTGGTTTGGGTTGTAGCGGCTTATTGGTCCACGCTCAGAACGACGTTTGATATGTCGAAGGTGGCCAAAATTGCACCTGGTGCCTCCGCCGTCATCTGGTTTTTCAATCCTCTCATTCTCGGAACGTTAGGCGTACTGGTCTGGATGCTTTTCAGGCGAGACGAAATAGCCTTTGTTTGGCATTTGATCTCAAGAAGCTGAGACGGATTAGTCTGCGAGCGTTTTGTCTACCGGGATCGCTTCCAGCTCACTCTTCGTAGCCGTTTGGCTATGGGTCAACTCATCCCATATTCGATCTGAAAGATCATAAAAGGGTTGTTTATGGTGCATCCATCCAAAGTGAAGGGCGTAGGGTGTAACCCACATGAAATCCCCTTTTCCGGGCATTTTGGATAGGTACCGAACTAATGTATCCCGAATCAAATGGTTTGGGAAGCCTCTTAAACCGTGAATGAGAGCATCCGTATGGTAGCGGCACCGCACGACCTTAAAGTTTAGATCGTGATCCACATATCCGTCAATAAAATCTAATTGCGGACTGTCTTGACCCTGAAACCAATGAAAAATGGGTAAGTCGAGAGAGCTGACGGCCATGGCCATACTCCACTCGCAGCTTTCTTCGCTCCGTCCTTCATCCAGTCGGCTACGGAAATGAGTCTCTTTCCTACGTCTGAGATACTCCTGCGCATGATTGCAGACTTCTGCCGTTACGACCGGGTCAGCAGCATATATCATTCCTGCCTGAACGCGCGGCAGGTAGGTGAGTCCAAAGCGCCGCATCGTGCGTCGTCGTCTGTCGAACAGGCGGTCGGTAATAATGCCTAACCCTTTCGGACCTCCAAACCAAGCATCGGCTTTTTCGAGACCTGTTGCCGTGAATGTATAGGCTTCGAGTTTATGCCATAACGCATCTGGATCGCGGCACCAAACAATGTCCGAGTCAACAAAAAGACTTCGCTCAAACGCTTTGAATTTATGTAGGTTGTGTTTGAAGCCTACAATGGATCGATACTCGGACGGTAGCACTTCGAGCACCGCAAATAAATGATCCAGGCCTTTGCGTTTTAGCAACTCAATCTGTGCTTCGTCGGCATAAAGAGCCACAGGACGATGCGTATCATACCGGCGTAACGTCTGCACCGAAGCCACAGCGTGTCGCAAATACTTTTCGCGGCCATATGTATGCAGGACGTATCCTTCCAAGGTGCAGGGTTGAGTCTGTTTTAGCCCAAATCTCTACTGCGAATTTGAACTCGATCAAACTCTACCTACGCTAGGTAAACCCTATTGTTCACAAGCTGAATGGACTCAACTGCGGGTTCTAGCCAACCTTTTATTGAGGCTGTTCATTAGTGCGTCAAAGCCTCGTTTCCGGATGACAGATTGGAAGCTCCTACTATATCCTCCCACGGTACTCACATCATCGAGAACGATATCGCGGGCTCTCCAAATGCCGCCTTTCAGTAAGAAGTCGTACTCCACCTTTGCGGGGACTTCTTTATAAATCGTGGTGGTGGTGACCCACGCCTGGTTGCCATCCATATCAACGGCATCGTAGCTAACGCTGGCACGGTAGATATCCACGTCAGAGAGTGATTGATGGCGTACGATATCGCCGAACACCTGAACAAAGTCGGTTTGCTGTTCTTCGCTCAGCCCATCCCAATGTGTGCCTAGCGCGGCTTCGCCCATCGCAGCAAAATCAATCATGTCATTAACGACAGCTTTCAACTCTTCTTTTTCTGCATCTGGCAATTCACCAGAACCACCAAGGCGCTGTTTAATGTCTTTATCTCGCTGTTCCAGCATGGCCATAAGATCGGCTTCCGTTTCTTGCGCTTGGGCAGATGGAACGAGGAACGGGCTTGTGAACATGACCGTCAGAAGCGTCAATGTGAGCAAGCGAGTGTACAGATTCTGATACAGCATGGATCTATGGAAAGTGCTCTTAGGTAGCAAGAACGTTGTTTAATGTGGGTTTCACTGATTAAAGACCAATTAGCGTGCCAGCTTGCAGCTCTTGAATGAGTGTCCCGGTCCTGGCATACAGACGCATGATCGCTTGATTGTATTTATACACGGCTTCATGTCGCTGAGCTCGAATAGACAAATTGTCTCTAACTGCTTTGACAAGGTTTTCCGTGTCTCCCAGATCCAGATCAAAGTCGACCTGTTCCGTCCGCAGCCAGTCTTTACTGATCAGCAATTGGGCCTCTCGGGCCTCTACTGCTTTACGCGTGATTAGGACATTGCGGTATGCATCTTCTACCTCAAAGAGAACAAGTTGACGCGCTGCATCTTGCTGGAAGCGTACTTCCGAGACCTCTGCTTCGGCCTGCTGAACCTTGGCTTTCGTTTGGTTAAAATTCAGGTTCTGGCGAATGCCGAATCCGGCCTTGACGCTTCTGGACAAAAATGGATCACTCACATAGGGATTGCGCTGCCGTTCACGATCCGCAGCGTAGGACCACTTACCGGATAGCCCAAGAAACAGTTTGGGGAAGTAATCTGATCGGGCCACATCCACAAGGGCATCGAGAGCCTGCACGCCGGCTACAGCGCGACTGAGTTCCGGGCGGTGAGCAAGTGCCAGGTCTTGATAAAACTCTAGGCTATTCAACTCCATCTCAATGGGAGACAGAACGTTGGTTCCTGGGTAAACAGTTTGACCATCAGGTAAAAACATCTGCCTCGAGAGCGCGGCACGGGCCGTTCTGCGGCTTTCTTCAGCCTCTACGACGCGCATTAAAAACTCTTGTTCGGTGATTTGCACTTGAAACAGATCCGCATAATCCACATCGTCTGCTCCCTCCTGGATCAAGCGGTCAATTTCTTCCTTTGCTTGCTCGACAATGTCCCCGGCTTCCGTGGTAAGTCGATTCAATGCCTCGGTAAGGATTAGACCGAAATAGAGATCAGTCGTTCGAAGCGCCACTTCCTCAGCCGTTTCTCTCGTGGCCGCTCGTTCTACTTCAACGCCAGCATTGGCGGCTTCGATAGATTTGCCAAGTTGTCCCCAGGTAAAGATGGGCTGAAGGGCTTCGAATTCTATTTGATTGAATGCTGAAAGATCATCCCATGCGTTACGTACATCTGGATCTAGATACAGTTGATTCGCCGGAGTGTCATTTGGATTATTGATTCCTGGCGCCGTCGCGTGAGCACTAGTAGCGTTGAAATCGGTTAGGAATCGGGATGTTTTTGCTAGTCTTTGGCGGGCTGCAGCGAAGTCCACTTTAGCCTCTTTAGCGCGGATTTCTGGGCTTATTTCCAGCGATCGCTCCATAGCAGATTGCAGACTCACGGTAAGTGTGTCTTGAGCGGCTACAGACGAAACCGTTAGAAAAATAACGGTCGCTATCAAGAAGGCTTTTGCCATAAGGAGATGGGAAGCAGTTGGTTTGGTCACAAAACGCACTTTATTACTCACTTGTTCTTGACGCGTTGTACGTCCGCAAGGTAACTTGAATTGTTCTTTCACAACCATTTGATAAATGAATGCATCGGCTAGCCGATGTTTTCATGGGAATCCGAGGAGTTGCGTCCTATTTGCATTGAGATTGTGCTTAATGAATTGACGCGGATCTAAACGGAGCTGTACCCGCAACTGTATCTGGTTGCTCGTCATCGATGAAATTGATACCACTGCCGCTTGGGTGGGAAGGTGTCACTGGAGATCGGCGAAGCCATGCCAGAAGCCAGGAGACCGATTTATCAAATCTGTGCCATCAACCTCCGGGATCAGGGGTGTGGGTGCTACGAAGTTTAATCAGGCGTGATTGCGTTTTTATATCCATGAGGTATAGAAAATCGCGGAATGCTTTTGGTTATGTGCGTCTGATTCGTAGGCCTATACCCATTTGGGGATAGGCCTTTTTTTATGAGTCACACATTCGTTTTAGTTACGATCTCTGTCCTGCTTTTAGGTGGGATAACAGAAGAGGTACAGGCACAAGTCTTGCCAGATTCTGTGATCGAGCTGGGTACTCTGGAGATTCAAGATAGCCTGACGGTTTCATTGGGTCCGATCTGGAAATTTTCGGCCCAAGATACCGGGCTTCGTGGTGGGTCATCCGTGGGATCGATTCTTAGTGCTGGCTCATTGGTCCATTTGATGCAAGCTGGAGACACTGGAAGTGTTACACCTTCCTTGCGGGGGGTCGGTTCGGCCCGCACGAGCGTTTTTCTGGACGGTATGCGGTTGGTAAATCCAGCTACCGGCGTTTTCGATCTCTCTCTCATTCCCGGGTTTCTAATCCGGGACGTCGAAGTCGTTCATGGTTCAAATGGAAAGGATCCCAACGCACTTGGGGGATCAATCCACCTTTCTACTGGGGGAATCGAGCAAGAAGCTCGTTCTGTTTCTTTGTCTGGTGGTCGGTGGGGAAGGCGCTCGGTCGCTTCGCAGTATGAGACTCTAATGGGGCGTACCCGCGTCCGGGCAGCTGCCCAAGCTGAGTCTTACGGCGGGGATTATGTCTATCAAAACACGGTGCTCTTGGACCGCCCCAAACTTCGTAGAATAGGAGCGGATAAGCGGTCCGGCTCAGCTTATCTGCACGTTTCTAGACCCGTAAAAAAAGGCGATGCATCTATTCTCTTGTTGGCATCAACGGTCGAGCGCGGAGTACCGGGGCTTTCCAACGCAACACCGGTTGAAGCCCGCCAAGAAGATCACCTTTACAGGGTTCAGGTCAAGCAAAGTCGTTCGATCAACGCCGGCTCGTTGAACTGGCAAGTTGCTGCCAACTCGTCCAACATGGTCTTCGAACACCCGGTTTCAGGGGCTTCCCAGCTCAAGGTTCACACCATTGATGCAGAGGCAAACGCACTGAAGGCGGTAGGACGGTGGGTGTCATCTACCCAGATTGGAGTGGAGAGAAGCAGGGCAATCGGTCTGTCCGATGACCGTCGTTTCCTTGCCCGTCAAACGATATCTCGCATGTCGCAGACATTGGATATTAGTTTTGGTGCTAACGGTTCGCTCAGAAGAACATCAAATCAAGATCGGGAGCGGTCTACGGCAGCTGTTCGCCCTCACGTATCGGTCTCCTTTTCTCCTCCATTGAAAAGGAAAGCACAGTTTTTTTGGAAGATCGCAGGCATTTATCGCGATCCAACGCTGAACGAGTTGTTCTGGGTACCTGGAGGGAATCCGCTGTTGCGCTCAGAATCAGGCTTGACTACCGATTTAACCGCTTCATTTGCCATCCGCTTGCGTTCGGTCTTGCATCAATCCCGGGTCACCATCTATCACCATTCGTTGCGTGAGCAGATTGTCTGGAGACCGCAATTTATTACCACTGGGCTGCAAGTCTGGACGCCAGAAAATATTGGGGTAGTGGTTGGGCAGGGAATAGAACTGAGTCACACCCTGTCGGCTAACAAGATGCGCGCCCGACTTTCGATGAGTTGGATGCGATCTCAAGACCGCACGGATCCATCGTCTCGCTCATTTGGCAAGCAATTGAGGTACCACCCTCAACGATTGCTGCGAGGATCGATCAATAGGAATCTGGGCCAGATTCTGAAGGGAAACTGGGACGTGCGGGTCTCGCTCACCCACACAGGCCCTCAATTTGTGACCTCTGATGAAACGCGCACGCTTCCCGGATGGACACGGGCCGCCCTGTCCATTGAGGCCGGCTTTCGTCTACCCCGAGTACACATTAACGGATGGTTTGCCTTGGATAATGCCTTGGATTCCGACTACGAAACTACACGATTTCAGCCCATGCCGGGCCGGCACATACGAATGGGCATTTCCATTCACAATCGACGAACTAAATGACAACTCCTTTTTCAATGAACATGAAACACCTGCTTCTTGTATTCGCCCTTTTTCTTTCTGGTTGTGACCTCCTCGGAAGCGATGAAGACTCGTTTTCCAAAGCGGGCACGGTACTCGTAGCCAATGGCGGTAATTTTTCGGATCAGAATGGATACATCACCTCTATCGATTTGTCTGAGGGCTCGGTTACTCATCATGCGGATTTAGGCGGGTTTCTTCAAGGCGTCGTTTCGCTAGACGACACCTTTTTTGCGCTGGTCAATACGTTTAGCGAGGGTCGTGTTGATGTGCTTAACGGGGACGTTTTATCTCTGGAACAGCAGTTTACTCCAGTCTTGGCGCCACGCTACGCAGCACAATCTGGAGGGGTGCTTTATGTAACGAACTTTGTCTGGGAGCAGCCCGGATTCGTTACGCCCATTACCCTTGCCACGGGCGAAATAGGCCCTTCGATTCAGGTGGGTATGACGCCAGAGGGGATCGCAAACGTGGCCGATAAGATGATCGTTGCAAACGCCGGTTCGTTGGGAAGCGGTTCTGTTCTATCCGTTTTCTTGCCGGGAGAAATAGAATCAAGGTCGGTGGATATCGGTTGTGATGGTCCTCGTGACCTTTTTGTCATCAGTGATACGGAGCTTGCTGTTGTATGCACGGGTAAAACAGTGTACAACGACGAATGGACTCAGGTGCTTGAGCAGACTATGGGTGAAGTCGTTTTCTTTGACGCGCGTTCAGAATCTGTAACCGGACGGGTCTCGCTCAGCCAGCAGGCCAGTTCTACGAATGGAACTCAAACCGGCTATTACTCAAAAGACACCAAAGAAGTGTTTATAACGCTTTCATCGTCTGAAGAAATCGTTGTGGTGAGCACCGAGCAAAGGAGCGTTTCTTCTGTCATTCAAGTCCCTGAAACAGACGGTTTGATTGGCCTTTCAGGCATTGCCTATGATGCAGGTAGAGATCAGCTTATTATTGGTCGGTTTCCTACTTCTTCAGGTGGTTCATTTCCAGACTTTACCTCGGCCGGTACGGTTCAACTCATGAATCGAGCGGGTATCGTTTACGATTCGTACGTCGCTGGAGCATCCATTTCTAGTATAACCTTACGCTAAATCGTGGCTATTAATCGCTGTGTCTGCAGTAATGTGAGCTTTGCGGAGCTGAAAGCCATTGCAGATCAGAAGAAATTGAAGAGCATCTATGAAATACAGCAGGACCGCCCATTCGGGCGGTCCTGCAAACTCTGTATTCCATATGTTCGACAAATGCTCAAGGATGGAAGAACATCCTTTAACGAGGTCATTACCGAGTAATGATCACGATATCCGCCTGGATATTGTTGCCAACGAAATAGTCTACGCTGCTGTGGGTCCAGTTCATGTTGTAATCCGTACGGTCTATTGTGTAATCCACGGCAAAGGCGGTCCAGTCGCTATCATTGGCCGCGTCTTGGAAGCTCCGAATGGAGAAGGGTAAGAAGATGTCCTTCGAAACGCCGTGCATGGTGAACACGCCTTGGGCGAAATACTCATCTCCTCGACGCAAGATGGATGAACTGACAAAGCTAATTTCTGGATGGACTTCAACATCGAAGAAGTCGTCGGAGCGCAAGTGCTCATTTCGACCGTCAATACCTGTGTCGATTGATGCAGCCTGAATCGTGACGCGAACAGATGACGCCTCAAGATTAGATGCATCCCAGATTAGATCTACCGAGAAGTCAGTGAACTTGCCTGTTACTTTAGAAAGGCCCATTACAATCGGAACGTTGAATCCAACGGTGGAATGATTCCGGTCGATTCGAATAGGTTTGTTTTCTTTTTCCGGAGTTTCCTGAGCAACCGATCCGGTGGCGAAAGCAAAAATCAGGAGTAGAGGAAGGAGTCGTTTCATGGGAGTAGTTCAGATGGTATGCAGGTGACGTTAGGCGATTTGGGGAGAAGTAGCCTGTGCGTACGATGCAAGTTCAGAAGTCTGTACAGCATTCCTCCACTTCAATTCAGGGATTTCACCTCGGTAAAATATCTATTGAGCGGTACATTCTTGTATCGAATGGGTTTCCAGATCTAAGATTCGCCACACACGCCTGAGCCGTAAGGAGGTTGCTCACATGCTACATGGTCACGATCTCGTTTCCAGACGAGGATTTAGGGTCATGCTGATTCTTCTCGTTACAGCTTGTATGCCCTCTCGTGTTTGGGCTCAAGAACAACCGGTTACCGCTTTTCCGGCTCATATGCCCCGAGTCGCTCCTGCCCAAAAGTCTGGTGGACCGGCCTCTGCCAACAGCGATGCCTTTGATGTTACCTATTATCATCTGACGCTAGATCTTGCCCAAACTCGATCCCCTCTTCTCGTCGGGAGGGTCCGTATTGAGGGTGTTGCATGTTCTGTTTTACGGACGCTGGAGTTTGATTTATCTAATCTGTTGAGTGTGAGTTTTGTCATTTCCTCAGAGGGTACGGTGTTGCCGTGGGAGCACAGAACCGATCGTGTCTTTGTCCAGCTACCTGAAACCCTTCAGGCCGGCGACTTCTATGCATTAGACTTAGTCTATGAGGGAGATCCTCAAGGAACCGGATTTGGCTCGTTTGAAAGTATTCGGAACGATGCGGTGTATCCTGATATTATGTGGACGTTATCTGAACCCTACGGAGCCAAAGATTGGTGGCCATCAGATGATCATCCATCGGACAAAGCAGACTCCGTCCGTATTACCGTAACGGTACCCAAACCGTTCACCGTGGGATCCAACGGTGTCCTCATATCAGAGTCCGATCTGCCGAATGGAAGTACCAAGTTTGACTGGCTGCATAGATATCCGATTTCAACCTATCTCGTTTTTCTGGCCATTGCTGATTACGACAGGACGACAGAGCAGTATGATCGCCCAGGCGATCTAGCAAATAGATACGGTCCTGCTACTTTTCCGATCGTTCACTTTTCGTTTGCCGGCAGCAACGCCTACCAAGGAATAAGTAGTACCAGTGGGTGGAGGCTGGCCAAAGAAATGATGCCTGTCTATGAGGATTGGTTTGGTCCCTATCCGTTTGAGGAGGAGAAATACGGGCACGCTCATTTTCCGATCAGAGGAGGGATGGAGCATCAAACCATGTCATCGATGGGAAATATTGGTGCGGAGTTAATTGCACATGAGCTGACTCATCAGTGGTTTGGGGATAAGCTAACCACCAAATCCTGGCCGCATTTATGGCTTAATGAAGGCTTTGCGACGTTTGGAGAGTTTGTTGTTTTTGATTCTGACCCCAAATACCGCGCGCTTGGCAACCTTTTAAAAGACCTGTATTACGAACGATCTAAATATGCCACAGGGACGCTGGTTTTGAGTGACACGTCCAACGTAAATAGCATGTTCAACTTTGCGAACGTGTATGCAAAAGGGTGGATGGTCCTTCGCATGATTAACGGGATGGTTGGAGATGCAGTGATGAAGGACATTATGCGAACCTACGCCACCTTACCCAAGCATGCCTATGGGATCGTGGAGTCGGCTGATTTCCAAGCTGTGGTGGAGCAAGTTACTGGCCGGTCCTTTGATACATTTTTCGATCAATGGGTGTATTCCGGAACGGGCTATCCGGTTTATCAAGCAGAGGTTATGGACGTTGGCATCAACGGGAATTATCGTGCTAGAATCACGCTTCGCCAAGTGCAAGAAATTGACGATTCGGCCGTGCACATATTTGAAATGCCCGTGTGGCTTGAGCTAAAAACAGCAGATAAGACCCTTTTGCTCAATGTGGAAAACGATTTGAGAGAGCAGGTCTATGAGATTGATGTTGACTCGGCCCCCATTTCAGTCAGGGTTGATCCTGAGAATTGGATACTGAAGGACGTTTCCTTCAAATCAACAGATCGAGCGACTTTCGGCGAAATTCCTACGACCCTCAACGTGAAGGCCTTTCCTAACCCTGCTAGGGATATGATTTGTTTTGAAATAGACAACGGATCGCTCCGTTCGCAGGCGGATGTTGAAATGTTGAATGCCCTTGGTCAACTAGTGGGAAATAAGACAGTTCAGCTTATTCCAAATGGCCTGTCAGGGCATGTCCTTCAATTTGGAAACGTTCCTCCTGGGCTCTACCTGCTGCGTGTGCGAAGTGGTCCTCGAATTGTGGATCGGACACTAATCGTTTCTGGAAACTGATGGCCTATTGAATGGGGACAATCTGGCCCTGACAATCTATTTCCTGATCTGCGCGTGGTTTGGTGGTTGGGGCATCGCCAACAGCAAGGGCTGGATCACAGTCCTTAGGCAGATAATGAGAGTGATTTCCGTGAGGTACTTCAAACCAAGATTTCGAATCGAATGCACCGAGTGAGTCGATTAATACGAAAGCGATGAAGACACTCAGCACGAGAATCAAGTAAAATCGGGCACGTCGTTTCATTGAAATAAATCCTGATTTAGGATGGTACCGGATAAGGAGATTATCAAAACACCTTATACAACCTAATAATGAGTATACGAATGAATAAAAAAATGGGTTGCTCCTGAATGATTTATGCCGGAATATTCGTCGGCAATTTACTTGAAGCCCCACCCAATCAGGCATTGAGATTCCCTTCCCCCCTTATTTTTGGAAGAATAGGCAAGTCGCGCCATGAACGCGACGGGTATGGTCTTATGTCCATTAAGCCAATCTGGCTTTCTGTAGCCTTGGCTTGTTTTCTGGCCTGGTTCACTTCTCCCGTTTTTGCGCAGGACACGTCTTCTCTGCAGGGACGCGTTTTAGATGCCGAATCTCGGCTTACACTTCCGGGCGCCACGCTTTTATTGACCAGAAATGGCGTCCAAATCGGTGGCCAGGCGACGGGTCCCCGAGGACGCTTTGAGTTTAAAGATCTCTCTGCCGGCACGTACGTTTTAACCGCCTCTTTTGTGGGCTTTCAGTCCAAAACCGATACGTTGGATCTTCCTTTAACGGAACGTCTAGACATGTATTTGGCCCCGGTCCAGACGTTTCTAGAGGAAATTTTGGTTGAGACACAGCAACTTGATGAAAGTCGATTTGTAGCTGGTCTCGAAACCATTCGATCAGAGGACTTGTCTCGAGTACCGATGCCTGATGTGTCCTACGACCTAGCAGGATATCTAGTTACCCTGCCGGGCGTGGTGTCCACTGGGGACCGAGGGGGGCAACTGTTTATTCGTGGAGGAACGCCTACCCAGAACCTCGTTTTGATAGACGGGATGCGGGTATTTCAACCTTTTCACGTTGTCGGATTCTACAGCGCCTTCCCTGCCGATATCATTTCCTACGCCGATGTGTATGCAGGTGGTTTTAACGCGCGGTATGGAGGTCGGATTTCCTCTGTAATAGACATAAAGACGCGAAACGGAAACAAGGAAAAGGTGGAATTATCGGCTTCGGTGGCTCCGTTTTTAAGTGGAGCGCAAGTGTCTTTGCCTGTTCGTAAAGGCGATACTTCCGTAATGCTCTCCGTTCGGGAATCGTTGATTGACCGCGTAAGCCCTGGACTTCTGGGTTCGGATCTTCCGTTTCGATTTGGAGATCGATATGCAAAGCTACACTCGTATCTAAATCAGACTAGTAGTCTGACCCTAACCGCTTTGCAGACGCATGACGAAGGTAACTTAGCGACGGGTGGTGATTTAGATCCCGATGCCTACAGGAAGTCAACGTGGAAGAACGCGGCCTATGGGATGAAGTATATGTACCTGCCGGAGTCTCAAGCAGTAATGACTTCCTTGTCAGTGTATTATTCCAGCCTGAAGAGCAGATATCGACCTACTCGCGATGAATTGCGAACCTCTGATATCGAAGACGTCTTAATGAGTATCGACTTTACCTATCTGCTAGGTCCCAATCAAATCCACTTTGGCATTTTTGGAAACACCAATTTCTTCGACTACAAATTGGGTCGGCTTGGAACGGCAGGTGCAACTGGAGTCACGAGTGTGGGGTCATTCATCGAAGGACAATTTCAGATATCTGATTATTTGAGAATTGAGCCGGGAGCAAGGCTTGAAATATTTTCCAGAGGACTAAAAAATTCGTTTGGCCCGCGCTTGCGACTCATTTTTCAGCCGGGAGGCCAAGGGGGGCATCATCAATTCAGTGCCGCCTGGGGGCGATATCATCAACAAATCGTTGGATTGAACAATGAACAAGACGTTTCTGACGTCTTTACTGTCTGGGCGGCATCACCCAACAACACGCCCGTTCCCAAAGCCATGCACATGATGGCTGGTTGGAAAGGAAGGCCCCTGCCTTGGTTAGAGTTGACGACGGAAGTGTACCGAAAGAACCTGAGCAGTCTTTCCTTCCCTGTGTTTGGAACGGTGATCAACAAGGTTGCACAGTTTTCCTCTGTCAATGGCTACGCCCAAGGGATAGACACCAAAGTGGAGATCACAAATCAAGACGTGTTTTTCTCGCTTTCCTACAGCCGGGGTTTCGTGGAGTATAACCGGCCTTTTCAACGTGCAAAAGGCATATTTCGCCCTTCAGTTGGAGGCGCCACCTATCTCGATCCGATTACTTTTAACCCACCTCATGACCGCCGAAATCAGGTAAACATTATGTTTCAGTACCAGCTCGGAGCCAATAAACTTGGTGTCCGCTGGCAGTATGGATCAGGCCTGCCTTTCACTCAGGTCAACGGATATTATGCTGGCTTGTCCTCAGAAGTGGAAGCCGGAAACACTGATTTTGTAACGGCACCCGGCAGCGTATCTGTTTCTCGTGCAGACCCATATGGTTCTCGACTACCCTCCTATCATCGACTTGACGTGACCTATGAGCGCAAAAAGACGTTCACGTTTGCAGATGTAACAGCCATGGTTGGACTGATTAACGCGTATGATCGAGCGAACATATTTGAATACAACATTTTCACGGGAAACCGGGTTGATCAACTCCCGATCATCCCAAGTATTGGTCTCAGGGTAGATGTGCAATGAAAAGAGGAATCCTTTCATATCTATGCTGTCTGGTACCTCTTGTACTTTTTCAAGCGTGTGATAACACGATCGAGCCCCTTGTGGAGAGCGAGTCGACCAATTTTGCGTTGCACGGATATTTAGATATGCGCACTGACCAACAGATTGTGAGGCTAGAAGGATTAAGACCCAATATCTTATCGGAGCCCGTTTCTTTAGAAGGGGTTGAAGTGTCCACGATTGATCATACGGACGGCACGGTAGTTATATGGAGGGATTCCATAATCACGCTAGACAATGGAACGCTTGGTACAGCTTTCGTAGCCAATTTTCGTCCGGATCTGGGCCATGAGTACTCCTTTAACGTGGGTCGAAACGGCGTAACGGAAGGCCGTGCAACTACCCGGGTGCCGGCACCGCCCGTCGTGCTTCCCGCAACTCCGGTTGGTGAATCTGAAAACATGAAGCAGCATCTTGTCCTCATTGGTCTGAAGGATCAGCCCACCAAGGTCCACATGTTGTACGAGGTCTCACCCCCTAATGAGACGGAGCGTCAGGTCATTTCGGTAGCCTACGGCGACCCTGGATTTCTCTCGAATGCTGGATGGGAGCTAGAAATTAGCTTGGGTATAGATCGATTCATTATTTTGAATGCACTAGGATTAGATAGTGTTACTCAGGATATCCGTCTGCATAATGTTGAGATGCGGGCAACGCTATTCAGTGAAGAGTGGCAAACACAAGGTTCTGAGTTCAATTTGGAAAACGCGCATGGCTTTTTTGGGTCCATTGGTGTCTTTGATGGAGGGTGGGATATTGACTCCTCGGCTGTCCGAAAGCTAGGCTTCATCGATAATCAGCAAAGAAATTGATCTAGCATCGTCATTTTTACCTTAAATCCGCTTTGTGAAACCATAATTGAACCGTAAAATCAAGTCTTGTATCGGAACCACACCAACAGTCATTTTGAAGCTCCATTCTACCGTTTTAAGGATTGGCCTCATCCTGTGTTTTTTACTGTCTTTCGCAGCAGTGACTCAGGCGCAAACATCTTCTATCCGAGGTTTCGTCACGGATGTCTCAGATGGACAACCTATGCCTGGGGTAAACGTCATTTTAACGAATGCCGAAGGGGAGTTGTTTGGAGCAGCAGCCGATACCGATGGCTTTTATGTTATATCCCGTGTTCCGGGAGGTAGTTATCAGCTAAAAGCCTCTTTTATTGGTTTTAAGGACTTCGAACAAGCAGTTGTGATGGTTGCCGGTGAAATTCAAAGCCTCAATATTGAATTGGTTGTTGACGATACGACGCTGGGCGAATTAGTTGTTGAGGGTGCTCGGGAAACAGCTGGTGTTGCAAACATCACGGCGGGTCTACAGACGATTCGGCCAGCTGACATCTCTCTTGTGCCTTCGCCAGACATTTCGGCAGACTTGGTCAACTATTTGACCGCTCTTCCCGGCGTGGTCTCTCAGGGAGACCGAGGGGGACAGTTGTTTATTCGTGGTGGTGAACCTACTCAGAACATGGTTCTTCTTGACGGGATGCAGATTTTTCAGCCCTTCCATATTGTTGGGTTCTTTTCAGCGTTCCCATCAGATATCATAAACACGGCAGATGTGTACGCAGGTGGGTACGGTAGCAAATTTGGGGGTCGTCTATCCTCTGTTATTGATATCACCGCCCGAACAGGCAATAAACGTCGATTTGTAGGGGCGGCAACGCTGGCTCCGTTTGTGTCCACATTGCGTTTGGAAGGTCCGCTGATTCCTGGAAAGGTTTCCTTTATGGCTTCTATTCGAGAATCCGTAATCGAACAAGGTGCTGCAAAATTGATTGATGAGGAACTTCCGTTTGCGTTTGGAGACGTGTTTGCTAAAATCCACGCGAACCTAGGTAAAAGCGCTCAGCTCTCTATATCCGGAATTAGAACCGATGACCAGGGACAACTTGGATTAGATCCGTTGTTGGCTACTGGGGATGATTACATTGCTGACGAAGTCCAATGGGAAAGTTATGCAATCGGATCGAGGTTGCTCTTTCTGCCGTCCTCTCTTCCTGTTTTTGCTGAAGTATTGGTCAACTATTCAGACCTAAAGAATCAGTTTGGGCCGCCGCTTGATCCTACCCAAACGACGAATGCGACTTACTTCTCTTTCGCCTCCAATGTCACTCATTCTATTGGGACCACGAATTTCACCTGGGGACTTTTTCTGAGTTCTTCCAAGCTGGATTCTAATCTTGGTGGACTGTTTCAGAATGTAGACCTCAAAATCGAGTATATCACCGAGGTAGGGGCATATATCGAGCCCGAGTTCAACCCAACGGAAGGTCTTTCGATTCAGCCGGGTCTTCGACTTCAGACGTTCCCGAGCAAAAGTGAAACGTTTTTTGAGCCGCGATTCCGCTTGGTGTGGAATACGGGCATCCACCGTTTCTCAACGGCCGCTGGTATTTATCACCAGGAAATAACGGGCTTGAACGATCGGCGAAATGCGGGAGATATTTTTACGGCTTGGACCGCCGCCCCTAGTACGGTTATTCCAGAAGCGAAGCATTTGATTGCCGGATACCGGATTGCTCCGACAGACTGGTTAACGTTCTCGGCAGAGGGTTTCTATAAAGATCTGGACAATCTGGTAGTACCAGAATGGACTGCTTATCCGCGTTTTACAACCAATATTCAGCCGGCTGATGGCTCTGCGAAAGGGTTTGATTTGCGTTTAGAGCTTGGAAGTAGCGATAATTTTCAAGCTACAGTCAGTTGGGGGCGTTCTGAGGTAATCTATGAATCTACAGCGCGGGCTTTGCAGCTGCTTACAGGTGATGACGTCGTCGAATACAATCCACCGCATGACAGAAAAGACCAATTGAACGTTATGACGTCCATGAAGGTCAAGGGATTTAATTTTAATGTGCGTTGGCAGATGGGTACCGGCCTACCGTTCAATGAGTCTCTCGGATTTGATCGATGGATCATGTTAGACAGCTTGGTGAACGTCGCTGAAGTACCCGGAGAAGAGCGCGTGCTCTACGGCCGACCGTACACGGGGCGCTTGCCAACCTACCATCGTTTAGATGTATCTCTGGATCGTGAGTTTAGAGTAGGCCCAACGACTTTCTTGACGTTCCAGACGGGTGTGATCAATGCCTATGATCGCCGCAATTTGTTTTATTTAGATCTGTTCACCCTGCGCCGCGTGGATCAGCTTCCTCTCATTCCCACATTCGGGCTAAAACTGGAGTTTAAGTAATGGGTATTCCATTTAAACGATTACTACGGTTTCTGATAGTACCCGTATTCGGAGTCTTGCTCTTGACGGGTTGTGAGGAAGAGGTCAATCCATTTGTGGAAGAGGATCGCTTCTTCACCCTATTTGGTTACCTCGACACGGCTTCCAACAATCAGTATGTCCGGTTAATGGAACTGAGAACCGAGTTCGCCGACGCAGGGGAAACCTCTATCGATGCAATCGTGACCACAACGGAGATTGAAACGGGGGAAGTCGTCGCGTGGCGCGACTCGCTCATCACGTTTGGGGATGGCACTTCAGGTCATGTATTTGTAGGAAATTTCCAACCCGTGCCAGGCTGGAGGTATCAGTTGGATGTGACTCGTTCCGATGGGAAAAGGGCCACCGCGACAACGCTTGTTCCTGAACTGGAGGTTGTAGATGCCCGCGAACCCGAAGTAGGATTTGCTGGAGTTACACAGAAAATATTCTGGCCTCAGGTAGACTTTATTCCGTTTCGAGTAGAGGTCTGGTACCGGACGCTAGATACGTCTCTACCTTCTCTTCCTTTCCGTGAGGCCGTTGTTCTCTATGGTGATGCTCACTCCCGCGTCGGAGAGTTAGAAAACGATGGATGGGAAATAATCGTTCGATATGCCGAAGACAAAGAGGAAGTCTCTAAACAGTTGGGAGTGAGTGAAGGCGCTCAGCCTATTCTGATGTCCATGGGCATGCGTCTAACAATGACGGATGATAGCTGGCGTCCGCCAGATGGCGTGTTTAGTGAGGAAATTCTCGTGCAGCCAGGTACGTTTTCAAATGTCGAAGGCGGTTTCGGTTTTTTTGGTTCAATAAATCAGCTGTCCTACGAGTGGACACTCGATCCTAGCATCACGTCTCAGGCAGGCTATACTTATCCTGGAGGCAAGCGCTAATTCGCTTGTTTTAAAGGTCTGTTAATTGCTTCGAACGAGGCCACCTAGGCTACACATTATTTCAATGTGTTCAGTACCATACCCTAGTGTTTTACATCTTTGAACCTGTGCTTCGCATCCCTGAAAATGACTTTCGTGGGTGATTCCGATCCACTCTATAGACGAGAAAGCAAATGTCTAATCCTGATATCTGGAAAAACGGTGAGTTCGTAGCATTTGAAGATGCAACGGTGCATGTCCTGACCCACGCCTTGCACTACGGTACGTCTGTTTTTGAGGGCGTCCGTTGTTATAACACAGCAAAAGGTTCGGCTATTTTTCGTCATGCTGAGCACATGCAGCGCCTGATTGATTCCGCTCGTATTTACCGGATGGATCTAGGCTACTCGCAGGAAGAGCTCGAGCAAGCTGTGATCGATACCATCGTTCGATCTGGTCTTAAAGAATGTTACATTCGACCTCTGTCTTACAGAGGGCATGGCGCAATGGGCGTGAACCCATATAACAATCCCGTTGAGACGATTATTGCCGTTTGGAAATGGGGAGCATATCTCGGGCCAGAGGCTCTTGAAAATGGCGTAGATGTGCATGTGGCTTCCTGGAATCGCATGGCGCCCAACACATTCCCTTCCTTGGCGAAGGCTGGCGGAAACTATCTAAATGCTGGTCTGGTGAAGATGGATGCCGTTCTGAGCGGATTTACGGAAGGTATCATGCTTAGCACGAGCGGGCATGTAGCAGAGGGATCTGGAGAAAATCTTTTTCTCGTAAAAGACGGCAAGTTGTTTACCGCTCCGGTCTCCCTTTCCATTCTGCCGGGTATCACAAGAGATAGTATCTGTACGCTAGCCAGAGACATGGGTCTTTCGGTCGAAGAAGCACTCATTCCACGTGAGGCTTTATACATTGCCGACGAGGTGTTCTTTACGGGCACGGCGGCAGAAGTCACTCCGATTCGGTCCATCGATCATCACACGATTGGCTCGGGCAAGCGGGGAGAGATCACTGAGCGCCTGCAGTCGGCCTATTTCGATATTCTTCATAACGGAAATGACCCTTACGGCTGGCTTACTCCCGTTCCTGTAGGCTAGAATTCGTAGATAAACATCGTAACGGTTCCTGAGCGGTTTCCGGATAGGAATACATCTTTACGTCCATTTCCGTCGTAGTCAAACCAGGCTATGCCACCCAAAAGGATGGACGGAGCGGACCCTAAGGGTAATAGAAAGGTGTCGATATTTTCGGCCACAATAATTTTCTCGCTTCCGACTGTATCGAGCGTTTCTAAGCCCCACGCAAATACGTCGGAGTCTGTATCGCCGTCTAAATCCTGAAGGGAAACGCCGCCACCAAATAGTCCAGTTAGGACATTGTTGGAACGGGTGAAATTTCCGGCCCCATCGTTGATATATAAGCCCGTATCGCCGCGCATGAATTTGGGGCTTATAAAGCCACCATTCAATAGTAAATCGTCAAAGCCGTCGAAGTTGATATCTCCGAAGTCGGTTCCTGCGAAGTAGAGATCGGGCAGGTTGGTTGATTTTTCGACAAACACACCTTGCCCATCATTTAGGTAGATAGAAGTCTCGGGCAAACTGTTTTTGTCCGTTCCGGTCACAATGAAGTCTAAATCTCCATCAGCATCTATATCCGAAACAGAAATGGAGGAAACGTTTAACCCTTCAAACGTAGTTGGGCCAGCTGAATAGGTGAATCCTTCTTCACCCACAAAAAGGCCAAACATCAGGCTCCCATTGGCCAACTCTCCACCCAGTAGAATATCTTCTATTCCGTCTGAGTTAAAATCGCCGGAAGCAGCCTTACTATTGAATACAAAGGGTAGACCGTGTCCATCCATTTTGGTAAATTGCGCATCCCCATCATTGCGATAGATATCTGTAACAGGACCAAAAATGGCCACGTTATTCCCATCAAACCCGAGCAGTGCTTGCCCTGAAACGATAATATCTGGGCGACCGTTTCTGTCCAAATCGTGCCAGTTTACTGATCCCTTCCAGACACTGGTCTTGAGAAAAGGAACGACCGTATAATCAGCATACACGATAGGTTCAGAAAGAGGATCAGGTTGAACCACTCTTCGTCGATCAAATCGATATAGTGCGGTATGCAGTACGCCATCTGGCCCCATTCCAGTAACGAATACGTCTTCGTCACCATCCCCGTCAAAATCTGCGCCTGCATGCGCCCCGAGGGTGAGAGGTGGAATACCAGTCACAAGCACGAACTGGCGCTGAGCCATGGACGGCAGCGCTGCACCAAGAATGAGCGAGAGGAAAGTGCCAAGAACAACAGCCGTTCGTCGAGAAATGTTCATTTTGCGGCGAAGCGGATTGATAGAGCGGTTCGACATAGTAGGGGGTAAGATCATGCTTATCGAACCAACGTCATAGTGCCTGACTTGACTCGCGGGCCGGCCCGTAGTTCAAACAGGTATATACCAGAGCCAACCCGACTGCCGCTTGCATCTTCGCCGGTCCACTCTAACTGGTGCCGGCCCGCGGCTTGGGCACCAGGATTAAGACGAAGTATCTCCTGACCAAGCATGGAGTACACGATAAAGGATACGTTTGCCGTCTCCGGTAGGTCGTACTCTATCGTGGTTTTGGATGCGAATGGGTTTGGGTAATTCGGTCGGATTGCGAAGTGCTGCGGTAGGGCGGAATCCGTTTCCGTATCCACCGATTGCCCTCCAGAAACTGAAAAAGACCCTTCATCAGAAAACGGTGAGGCGATAAACGCATTATTCACCGCCTGAACACTCCAATAATAGATTCCATCATTAAGATTGCTCAAATGCATACTCATGTTGGATGTAGCATTACCCGGCTGAGGAGTTTGCAGTCGCCCCGTCTGGAAATTAGACATGGAGGATACGAGGTCCGTACCTCCCGGTGTAGTTCCGATGCGCACGTTGAAGGTCAGGAAGGTATTGGCCCCATCACTCTGCAGAGTCGGAAGCCAATTCAATTCAACCGAGGAGTTTTCAACTCTGGATTGCAGCCCAGCAGGAGCAGAAGGGACCGTCGGAATGACCTGTCGGTTGTTCTGATACAGCGTAGTCGCCGTTTGGCCATACGGGGTGAATCCACTCGTTAGGAGATCAAGATCACCATCTCCGTCAAAGTCTCCCCACTCCATATCAGAAAAAATGGACCCAACCAGAATGGATTTGTTAACAAACCCATTTGCGCCATCATTCTGATAAATTGACGCATCCCGTCGCCCAAGGATGTTATTGGCGCCGAGGACCATCAAATCTAAATCTCCATCGTGATCATAGTCGCCGAAGGAGATGTCACCAGCTAGAATTCCATTGGCACTTAGCGTGACTTCGGTAAACGAACCACCTGAGTTATTCCAGAGTCGGACGGCGCCATCCATCAAGTTGGAGGATATTTGTCCCCCGCCAGTGATTAGATCTAAATCTCCATCGTTGTCATAATCGCCGAGGTCAGCCGATGCGAAGGCAAATTCTCCAAACTCTTGGTTCATCGCGGTTAGGGTGCCGGAGTTGTTCTTGTACACCTGAGTGGTAAATCCATTGATTCCTGAACCGGCAATGACGGCATCCAAGTCCCCGTCTCCATCCACATCTCCTAGTTCTGAATCTCCGTATGCAATGCCAGGAAGCGCGTCGGAGACGCTTGAGTAGGACCCATCTGCATTTCGATTGGCAATAGAAGACGTTTCCGCATCATTTTCGTCCGTACCCGTCAAAAGAAGATCTAGGTCTCCATCGTTATCTAAGTCTCCCCACGAAACCGAACCACTGTGCAAACGGGGAAGGTCAGCTGAAACTGAAACAAAGGTGGCTCCGTCATTTCTGTACATCGACGTAACTGGATCATACGGATATGAAATAGTTCGACTTCCCATAACCACCAGGTCGAGATCACCATCTCCGTCGGCATCTCCCCAAGAGGAAGCCGAAAAGGCTACTCGGTCTAATACAGCGGAGACTTCCGTAAATAGGGCTTTACCGTTTCCATCAAATCCGTCATTGCGAAAAATCGCGGATACAATTCCCGTTTCTGACTCGCCGCTTAGGAAAAGATCTAGATCACCATCACCATCGATGTCTCCCCAAGAGGTGCTTCCATGGCGAACCAAAGGCAAATTATGCTCAATGGGGCTGAACGTGAACGGTTGGGTGACTGGCTGAGCGAATGCTGCGATTGGCAAGCTAAACGCAGCCAGAATCAACATGAAATATCTTTGACGCATGCGAATGATAGGTTCGAGAAGGGGGTCCAGCACAGCCGACAGATTCATCTGCCGACGGACTAAATAAAGGCCGTTTGCGTTTCATTTAGCCCAAAGACTGAGAAAGGTAAAAAGCAACAACGGGATATGCTCATAAATCCATTAGATATTACCCTTTAAGATGGATTTTTCCGTTTCAGCAGCATGGATCATCTCGTCTGCAACGTCCTGTCCCAGATATCGGTCTATTAACCAATGAGCGACGTAGATTAGAGGAGTGATCACAATGGCTACGATAAATTTGTAGGCGTAGTTGAAAAGCGTAACGGCAACGATCGTCTGAATGGTCATCGGGCCGTAGAAAGCGATGAAAAGGACGATAAACGTATCCAAAAACTGCGATCCAAAGGTGGATCCTGTGGCTCTTAACCAAAGGTGCTTTCCATCAGTCAGTCCTCTAAGCCAGTGGAAGAGACTGATATCGGCTAACTGGCCAACGAAATAGGCTACGAGACTACCGATAATGATGCGGCCGCTTGCTCCGAATACCGTGTCGAAGGCGGCGTCAGGAACAGGTGATATAGAGGACGTGGGTACGGCCATAGCGACCTGGATGAGTCCAAACTCAAACATGATCATCGCCATGCCGATGTAGGTCACGAATCGGATCCCCGGCTTTCCGAAATACTCGTTCAGCAGGTCCGTGATGATGAACGTGATAGGAAAGGCGATGACACCGGCCGTCATGGTGACTTCAGTAAAGGAGGTTCCCAGAATGTTCAGTGCGAATGGGAGGTGAATTACCGTAAACAACTTACCTGCCGTGGCTTCTGCTACCACGAGAGCGGTAAGAAAGATGGCTGCACAAATGACGTACAGTTTTTGTGGTCGGCTCAGCAGATGGATTTTAGACATGTCTCCTCGAGATTCTGGGGGAGGCATAGATTAAAAGTTGCGAGTCGCGATTACAAGCGAATACGGTCCAACAAATGGGTTAAAAGACGTTGCTCCTCCGTACTGAGCCGATCGATCAGATGTCGCTCAAATCTATTAACCTGCTCCACAACCGCAATCGTACGTGATTTGCCCTCGGTGCTCAGATGGACATGTGTAACGCGGCGGTCTTCCGTGCAGCGTTTTCGGTCAATAAGGCCTGCTTTATCCAATCTGTCGAGCAGACGAGTAACGTCTGGAGTCCGATCCAGCAAATTGCATCCAATATCTGAACACGTGAGTGGGTCCGGCCAAGATTCGATCAAAACGCGCAATACAGCGAACTGGGCGGCAGAAATTTGATGCTCAGCTGCAATTTCTCCCACAGCAACAGTCAACTCGCTATTCAATAACGTGAGACGGCTGAGAATGCTAGGAGAACCTGGAGAGGTAAGAGGCAAAGGGTAGAGGCACAGTATCGTGGTCAGGTCATTGGCTTTAGGTAGACTCTTGGCCGGAATTGTTACCTCTTCAACCAGGGAGATCTGCGAGGGGCAATTCAAAACTAAATGTCGACCCCACTCCTGGTTTGCTTTCGACCTTTAAAACCTGATCGTGAGCAGCCAAAATGTGTTTTACAATGGACAGTCCCAATCCGGTACCGCCGGCTGATCGAGAACGACTTTTATCAACTCGGAAAAAGCGCTCGGTTAGGCGGTCAAGATTCTGTTTTTCAATGCCTATTCCCGTGTCCACCACAGAGATGCGGATACTTTTTTTCTTTAGCGTTCGAGCTTTGATGCGCACTTTATCCCCTTCATTCGAATACTTGATCGCATTAACTACGAGGTTAGATAAAACCTGGCGTAGTTGAAGCGCATCCCCTTGAACGGGAGGCAGTGATTTAGAAACGGAGGTGGAAATGCGCACATCAGCATTTTTGGCGAGAGACTCAACGGATTCGATCACGTCGGCAACAAGTCGCCTAACGGATATCGGCTGAATCTGCATGGTGCGCTGCCCAGTTTCAAGACGGGAAATATCGGAGAGATCCTCGGCCAACGTGTCAAGGCGGTCTGCGTTACGCACAATCTTTTGGACAAATTTTTGACTGACTTCTTCGTCCTCTAATGCCCCTCCAAGAAGGGTTTCTCCAAATCCACGAATGGCGAAAATGGGGGTTTTTAATTCGTGTGATACGTTGCCAATGAAGTCCCTACGGTAGCTATCCAGCCTTTTCATTTCCTCCAATTCTTTCTCCACCACCTGCCCAGTTCGATGTACCTGTCTGATTAGGTCGTTCAATTCATCGCCTCTTCTGGTCGTGGCCATCTCGAGGTTTTCGAATTTGTGTTTTCGAATGTGTCGAAGAACCGTTCGGGCTAGTTTGAGTCGGCGAGCCACGACATGCTTGGTAGCCTGATACGCTGAAACAGTGGCTACGAGCACGACCAGAAACAGAGCCGTCCATGACCATGAGGTCAGGGTCAGTTGAACGAGCACCATGACAACACTTGTTGAAAGGGCTACGTATCCCGCTATTCGAGTCGCCAGTTTGTGCAGTACAAAAGGCTTCCGTCTCGATTTTTTGGGTAGGATTCGTTTAAGGAGACCGTTCACCGGGAGGCGTGTATTCAGTTTGGTTGATGGGCGGACTACGTCGGGTTGGTCAGACTAAGCGCCCAAATCTGGCATGCGATAGCCTACACCTTTGATCGTCTCAATGTACTGCTCCCCGACCTTTTCTCGAATCTTGCGGACATGTACATCCACCGTGCGGTCCACCACGTAGACATCCAGACCCCATACACGATCTAGAAGGTCTTGGCGAGAGAAGACTTTACCGGGATGGGTTGCAAGAAAGTAAAGTAGGTCAAACTCCTTGCGTGCCAACCGAATGGACTGTTTTTCAGTCCCTCGGATGACCTCATATCGATCGCGGTCAATTTTGAGCGTTCCCGATACAAGTACATTAGTTGGGGTGTCAAAACGAGTTGCACCCCTAAGCAGTGCCTTTACCTGAGAGACAAAGACAGGAATAGAAATTGGTTTGGTTAAATAAATATCGGCTCCTGATTCGAGACCCGAAACGTGATCGGCCTCTTCACTTTTGGCGGTGAGCATCAGAATAGGAATTGTTCTGAGTACAGCGTGCTCTCTCAAGTGACGACATGTTTCGATGCCATCCATTCTGGGCATCATAATGTCGAGAACGATCAGGTCTGGAACGACTTTTTTCGCCTTTTCTAGCCCTTCTATTCCGTCTGAGGCAAGAACAGTGTCAAAGTTTTCCTTATTGAGGTTATACTGAACCAAGTCGAGGAGGTCTTCTTCATCATCTACGATGAGAATGAGAGGCCGATCTCTTCCTACATATTTACTCGCCATGATGTGACGTTACGTCCGTTTGAGTTGATTCGATGTGCCTTGAAAAGCAAAGGTACGTTGATGGGTTCTCCCTTAAGTTATAGCAACATTAATTCTTGTATGTACCCACATGAATAGAAAGCTTAGATACGCGATGGTTGGTGGTGGTCAAGGAGCCTTTATTGGTGCCGTTCACCGAATAGCCGCTGGAATGGACGGCAAGGCAGAACTCGTAGCCGGCGCCTTTTCATCCTCACCCGACAACTCTGCTGCAACGGGGAAAGAACTGTTTTTAGATCCAAGTCGAGTGTACGGCTCATGGCAGGAAATGTTGGACTCAGAAGCAGCTCGAACCGAGAACAGGATCGATTTTGTATCCATCGTGACACCCAATTTCCTACACCACCCCGTAGCGAAAGCGGCACTCCTGGCCGGTTTTGACGTGGTCTGCGATAAGCCGATGACCCTTACAGTCGAAGAGTCTGAAGATTTGTGCCGCACGGTATCAGAAACGGGTAGGATCTTTGCATTGACGCACAATTATACCGGATACCCGATGGTCAAGCAGGCGCGAGGTATGATATCCGAGGGCAAATTGGGTACCGTCCGAAAAGTCGTGGTAGAATACCCACAAGGTTGGCTATCGACCTTGTTGGAGTCTACAGGCCAAAAACAAGCGTCTTGGCGATCTGATCCGGCTCGAGCTGGCGTTTCCTCAGCATTGGGCGATATTGGGACCCATTGCGAGAACCTGGTGCACTACATCACTGGTCTAGAAATGGACGAAATGATGGCGGACTTAGGGACGATGGTCGAGGGGCGAGCGCTTGAAGATGATGCCTCCGTTTTGATTCGATACAAGGGAGGCGCACGTGGCATTCTGTACTGCTCTCAGATTAGTATCGGAGAAGAAAATAATCTTACCATTCGGGTCTACGGTACGAAGGCTTCCTTGGAATGGAAGCAAGAGCATCCCAACTGGCTGCATGTACGTTATCCCGACGCGCCCGAGCAGATATTCAAAAGAGGAAACGACTATTTGGGAGAAGCCGCTTCTAGGGCGAGTCGCATTCCAGCCGGGCATCCCGAAGCCTTCATTGAAGCCTTTGCTAACATTTACTTGGCGGCATACGAGGCCATGGCGACTCGCCAACATGGCGATCATCCTAGCGTACAGGATGGTGCGCGCGGTGTGCACTTTATCCATACGGCACTCAAATCCAGCACGAATCGAGCTTGGGTAGATGCTTCCTACACTCCACCTCAATAGAAAACGCAAGACGAACCGACACTATGTCTAGACCCGTAACTCTTTTTACCGGCCAATGGGCCGACCTTTCTCTCGATGTTTTAGCTGCAAAGGCCGCTTCTTGGGGCTATGATGGCTTGGAGTTAGCATGCTGGGGAGATCATTTTGACGTTCAGAAGGCCCTTTCAGACCCAGCCTACTGCCAAGGTAGGCACGATCTACTGGCTCGGCATGGGCTCAAGGTACATGCCATCAGTACTCATCTTGTGAGTCAGGCGGTATGCGATCTGATTGATGAGCGGCACAAAAGCATTCTTCCAGAGCACGTGTGGGGCGATGGTGATCCAGAAGGTGTCCGAACGCGTGCAGCCTCGGAAATTATGGATACGGCTCGGGCTGCCGCAAAACTGGGAGTTGATGTGGTAAATGGCTTCACGGGCAGCTCCATTTGGCACTTGTTATATGGGTTTCCCCCCTTGCCTACGAAGATGATCGATGACGGGTTTGACGACTTTGCAGATCGTTGGAATCCTATTTTGGATGTATTTGATGAAGTAGGCGTACGATTTGCCCTTGAGGTACATCCTGCAGAAATTGCCTTTGATATTGCTTCAGCCGAACGGGCGCTCGATGCTATCGGAAGACGCAAATCCTTCGGGTTTAATTATGACCCTAGCCACTTTGGTTATCAGGGTGTGGATTATGTAGCCTTCATTCTCAAATTTGGGGATCGCATTTTTCATGCTCATATGAAAGATGTCTGGTGGTCGCCTACTGCAACAGAAGCAGGTGTTTTTGGGGGACACACCGAGTTCGGCGATTTGCGCAGGCAGTGGGACTTTCGCTCTTTAGGGCGGGGAAGCATTGATTTTGAGGAAATTATTCGAGCACTGAATAGAGTTGGTTACACGGGTCCCCTTTCTGTGGAATGGGAAGACATTGGAATGGATCGTGAGCACGGTGCCGAAGAAGCATGTGAATTTGTTCGTGCAGTCGATTTCCAGGGATCGGGCCGCGCGTTCGACGCCGCGTTTACAGAATAAATGAGGTTCATGTATGGATAATCGTCAATGGGTTGTAACGACGGCACTCGGTGGCCTCTTCGCCTCAGCGTTTCTCTATCTACCTATTGTGGGGAATTTTTGGGTCTTCATCGCAGTATCTATTCTACAAGGCACGTATCTCGGATGGCAAAATGTTACACCGTCACAATCACGACTAGGGGTACTTTCCTTTGCTTTAGGTCTGTTTGTGGGGGCTGGGCTGATGGGGGTTCTTCTTACCCGGTTTGGACCAGATGTGCTTTGGGGTTTATCGGCTCTGTTTGGAATCATAAGTGGTGTGGCGGCCATGGTCGCTACTCGATTAGTGCGTAATGCGCGCCAGTAGTAAGGGCACCCAAGAACTACTCGCCAGAACCTCCAGTTTTTAGCTGAGTATGAATACCCTTGTTTCGGTGGCTACTTGGTCTGCAGTACCAGATCGAGAGCCAGCCCTCGGCACCGATGCTGAGACCATTTCAAATTTAGCGCTACCCGGCGTGCCGTTTTCGGGAGTTGGATCGTGACGGCTATCCCAATTGAAATACATCTTACGCGTTTTGTCGACAGACTTTCCCGCGACATCCGCAGACTGGAAAAGACCAGTTTGCGCATGTCGCGGGCACGTATGGGTATCTTCCTTGTAGGTGTTATTTCTGTGGTTTGGGCCTCGGAAGTGGGCCGCTCGGACGTAGCATGGACCCTGGGTTTCCTCATTTCGAGTGTATTTATCATCGTGATGATGGTCCATTCTAGAATTGCACGTGGTATTCGGCGTCGAAAAGTGTACGTGACCATTAAGTCACGTCATTTGGCCCGGTTACGTCGAAGCTGGAAGGACCTACCCTATTCAGGTGCTGATGAAGCGGACTTAGATCATCCGTTTGAGGCTGATCTTGACTTGTATGGAGCAAAGTCTCTTCATCATTTGATCGATACCGCATTTTCTAGGGAAGGAAGTGAGAGGTTGCACCAGTGGCTTGTTCAGATGGAACCAGATCCGGAAGCAACGTTGTGGAGGCAGCGACTCATTGGTGATTTGATTCCACTGACGGGCTTTAGGGATAGGGTATCATTACTCACCTCGTTGGTACTGCCTGCTGAAGGAGGGCAGTTTCGGGGTCAGGTACTTCTCGATTGGTTGCGTGCACACAAGACTGATGGCCGCTTCAAGATGGTGTTGGTCATGCTGAGTGTGCTGGCTGTGCTTACGCCGCTTCTCCTCACATTGAAATTGATTTCCGTTATTGAACTGGGTTGGTGGACCTATTCATTGGGAGCGTATATCATTTTCTACCTGGTCAATTTTCGACTGTACGCACACTTGTTTGATGAAGCAGAGCATCTCTACGAGCAGTTTGAAATCGTAATGCCGGTGTTTGGGCTGATCGAGTCGTTTCAATTTAGAAGGGACTCAACCTTAGCAGAGGTCGCAGCACCGTTAAAAAAACGAGGTGCCTTGCCTTCGAGGTTTGCGAAGCGAGTAATGCGGTTGGCTATGGCTGCTAGCGCTCAACGAAACGACGTGTTTCGAATTGTTGCCAACCTAATCATGCCCTGGGAGCTTCTTTTTGCATACTTATTGGAGCGGACTAAATCGGACCTAGCCAATATTCTTCCCGAGTGGCTTGAGGCCCTGCAAGTACTTGAGGCTGGGAGCTCATTGGCGACCTTCGCTGGGCTTAATCCAGACTATACGTTTCCACAGTTTGTGAAGAGCGACACACATTCAGGGATGCTCTCTTGCGTAGAAATGGGGCACCCGCTTCTGGCGCGCGAGGAGTGTGTAGTCAATGACTTCAAAATTGATGGACTACAGCATTTGGATCTTGTCACGGGTTCTAATATGTCCGGAAAAAGCACTTTTCTTCGGACAGTTGGCATCAACCTGGCGCTTGCTAACTCGGGAGGCCCTGTTCATGCTAGGGCTATGCAGGTCATTCCGTTAAGGTTGTACACCTGTATTCGCGTTGCCGATTCGGTGAACGATGGGATTTCTTTTTTCTATGCAGAAGTACGTCGATTGAAAAAGATGCTATCTGAACTGGAAGCCGGATCTTCCTTTCCGCTACTGTACTTCATCGATGAAGTGTTTAGAGGGACCAATAACCGGGAGCGACTCATTGGGAGTCGTGAACTGTTGCATCAGATGTCTGCTCTGAATGGCTCGGGAATGGTTTCAACCCATGATCTTGATTTGACAAAGTTGGCCGATGAGATGGCTGGAGTCACCAACTATCATTTCAGGGAGCACATCGAGGGTCGGGAAATGCATTTTGATTACAAGCTACACCCAGGTCCTAGTCCGACTACCAATGCCTTGAAAATTATGGAACTGGAAGGATTGATTTCGGAGAACCGAACACCCAGAACCGTGCGCTGAGTACCTATCAGATTCACATTCTGGTCTTACTTTCGAAGTCGCGCCGTGACATAGTCCTGGCACAGAACGGCGTCTAACGTTTGGGTCAGAAAATCTGCATCCTCTCGGGTGAACACCATGGGTGGCTTGATCTTTAAAACGTTGTGCAAGGGACCATCGGTTGAGATAAGTATACCTTTATCCCGCATCCGATTAGCGACGTAGGATGCCTCCACATCAGCCGGCTCGAGGTCTTCATGATTTCGAACTAATTCCAATCCGATGAACAGCCCCACGCCTCTAACGTCCCCGATTATGGCATGACGTTGGGCGAGCTTCGCGAGCCCACTCAGTAAATGAGTCCCTACTTCGAGCGCATTCTGCTGAAGATGTTGATCGCGAACTTCGTTGAGCACGGCGAGGCCCACGGCGCACGAAGCTGGATTACCGCCAAATGTGTTGAAGTACTCCATGCCGTTATCAAAAGCATCTGCGATGGCTCGAGTAGTCACGACCACTCCGAGCGGATGTCCGTTACCAATAGGTTTACCCATGACTACGATATCTGGAATCACGTCATCCAACTCAAACCCCCAAAACGTACTTCCGGGCCTTCCCATACCTACCTGCACTTCGTCGGCAATAAAGACCGCGCCGGCTTTGCGAACATGTTCTGCTGCCGCCCTCAGGTAGTGAGGAGGAGGGACAATTTGGCCACCTACGCCGGGCACCGACTCCGCGATAAATGCTGCACACGTTCCTTGGGCTACCGCCGATTCGACGAAGCGGGCATAAGCCGCTCCTGTTTCGGCGGTCATACCTTTGAAGGGGCCTCGGTAAGAATCTGGCATGGGAACGACATGTGTAGTTGCGGGCCGTCCTTTTCCTCCATGCCCATCAAATTTATAGGGACTGATTCCAATCAATGAAGTAGAATTTCCGTGGTATCCGCCTTCCAGAACTACAGTATCCTGTTTGCCGGTTGCCGCTCGTGCTAATCGCAGGGCAAGGTCATTTGCTTCGCTTCCAGAATTGACGAAGAAGCATACCTCCAGCGATTCCGGTAACGTAGCTACTAGTCGCTCTGAAAAATCGAGAATAGTCTCGTGCAAATAGCGCGTGTTCGTCGTTAGCGTGCGCATTTGGCGATGTAATGCCTTGACCACGCGGGGATTGGAGTGGCCCACATGGGGCACATTGTTGACGGCGTCCAGGTAGGCATGTCCTTCTGCATCGTAGAGGTACTGCATCCATCCTCTCACGATATGCAATTTGCGATCGTAGGACACGCTGAGAGCCGAACTGATCGAGCGATTTCGGCGCTCTAATAAGTCCTGAACGTGTGGCGATCGCGGTGCTACGGCAGATTGGGGAATGCCGAGCATGTCCACCGGGCTAGGAGATAAGCTGCACCAAACATCTCGTTGACTGGGCGAAGCAACACCCGGAAAGGTGGCTTCTAAATCCAATCGGTCCACAATGATTTGAAAATGCAGATGAGGAACCCATCCGCCGTTTTCTTCGAATGGCCCCAAATACGCAATGACGTCTCCGGCTTCGACGCTTTTCCCCACGACCAGATTTTTCACGGAGTCGTGACTTAAATGTCCATAAAGGGTCCAAAAACGGAGCCCTTTTTCGGGTTCATGCTCAAGAATGAGACATCCACCGTAGTCAAATCGGGCGTGGTGGGCGCAAAAAGAATGAACGGTACCAGAAAGTGGAGCTTGTACGGGCGTCCTGGCTGGGCGGAAAAGGTCGACTCCCAAATGAATCGTTCTGCGTTCTCCAGATTGGGTTGCATACTGATCGCCGCCATAGGCTAATCGGGGTTCATCCCAGCGCCCGATGCCCACCGCATTTCCCGTACGATCCCAGATCTCTTTGTCGGCTACGCCAGGGGTATTAATGGCTTCCGAGTCAAATTCTTGACTGGATACGGAAAAGTCGAAGACAACCGGAGGTGCTCCGGGGCGTGCGGGCAGAATGACGGGGTGAAAGTCATCTTTGTGAGATTGGATCCAGTCCACAACAAAGGTGGAATTAGGAACGGGGGCGTATCCGGCGGCATCTCGTAATCTGTAATGAACCAGACGAGGATGCTGATGCTGCAATTTTTCCAGTGTTGTCCATGCACCTTTTTCCGAAATAGACAGGTATTCATTGTCAGGTTCGAGCGCGCGCTGGACGGCAGACATGGTTACACTGACGGACAATCGAATGCAGACAAGCGAATAAAATACCTCCAGTTCAAGCTCTGATAACTCAAAAATCGATGTATACCCCTTGATCACCTGACACAGGGCATCTACTGGGTCCTCGCGGTGTAGCGCCAAATAGGTTGCGGCTACGGCGGGATTGCCCACGCGTGCTGAGTGGACGAGGTCTCCAAAATCCAAGAGGCCGGTGATCGGTCTGGGATACTCTTGGGCGCTGCCGACCAGTACGTTGTAATCGTTCGCATCGTTGTGAATGATGGCCTTTGGCAGCACATCCCATTTCGGAGCAACATGTTCCTGATAGAGATTCAGCCCCATTTCTACCAAAGGCTTTCGTGCCTCGGGAATGGCATGAATGTGTTTGGAAACGGTGTCTGCAACGTTAGCAAAGTCCCACGGAAAGTGGTTCGGTGCGGCTGGATGCTCAAATCCTTCCATAGCACGGTCCATGCGTCCCAAAAGAGCCCCCAAGTCAAACTCCATCTGGGCCGTGATGGGTGAGGCATCACCAAGCGGCGTTCCATCGAGCCAAGAAACGAGTCTCACGAGATGGTTCTTCCCGTTCAGCTTTGCCGTAGCTCGACCTATCACCTTTGGAACAGGAAGGCCTGCTTTTGCTGCCCAATCCATGGCATCAGATTGACATTCTAGATAGGCTTCATCTTCAATGGTATTGAAGATTTTGAATACGGCTCGGGATCCATCCGTAAGCGTCAATCGGAAATTTAAATCCCGGTCACTGGGCAATGGCGCGGCGGTCCCCGCCGCGCCAAACAACTCGAGCGCGAGGGCTTCCGCTTCAGGAACGGTCAGAACGGGCCGGCCGGGCATCTTGCTCATGTCAGTGTCTATCCGTTCGGAAAGGATGAGTTTTCAGCGATGGAGTATCGCCGACAATTAATTCAGTTATAAGCTTACCGGTCACCGGCCCAAGTGTTACGCCCATCATTCCATGGCCGGTTGCCATGAATGTATTGGCCGAGGTAGGGAGCGCTCCGATGAAAGGAATGCCATCTGGTGAGGCTGGCCTGAATCCGGACCAGGTAGGGATGTCATCCATGTCCGAACAATACAGTCCGGCCTGTCTGCGAATGGGAGCCACGCGGCGTTCGTCGATCGAATCGTCAAATCCTTGCAGCGCTAACGTTCCTCCAAATCGAATGCATCCGGGCATGGGCGTAATGGATACTTTTTCATCGGTTGCAATACATGGGATGCGCAAGCTGGGTGAGTCTACGGGTATGGTAACACTGTACCCTTTCGCCGGCTGAACCGAAATAGAATGTCCTAATTTCCGCCCCAAGATGGGTGTCCATGATCCTGCGGCGAGAACCACGGTATCACATTCTAGTGATGCCGTCTTGGTCGTCACGGAGGTTACTGCACCGCGATTGGTTTTAAAGCCTGTCACCTCTGCATCAATGAAGGATACGCCTTGAGACCGAAGCTCAATTTCAAGGGCTCGCAGTAACTGTTCGGGCTCCAGGCTGGCATCTTGCTTGAAATAGACGGAACCCGTTATCTCACTTTTAAGAGCGGGTTCGAGATTTAGGGTTTGTGCGTGGTCCAAGCGCTCGATCTCTAAACCAGCGGCTTCTGCGATGTCTGCGAGCTCTTCGTTGTCTTTTTGGGCCGACTCAGATCGATGCAGCATTAAGAGACCGTTATGCACTAGGCTCGTTTTTTCAAATCCTGGCAATGAACACATTTCAGAGAGTAAATCTCGGCTTAAAAGACTCATGTCCTTTAAGACTGGAATGCTTTTTTGAACGTGCGCCTCGCTGCAATGCTTTTGAAACAACCAGAGCCATTTCATAAAATGAGGGTTTGCACTGGGTTTGATATAAAGCGGACTCTCTGGATTCATGAGCCATTTCATGCCCTTGGCGATCACGCCGGGAGCGGACAAGGGGATTATATGGCTGGGTACGATCAGGCCGGCATTGCCCGTAGAGGCGGCCTCAGCATATCGGCCCCTATCTACGATAGAGACTTTTCTGCCTGCTTGCTGGAGGTAATAGGCGCAACTCATCCCTACGATGCCGCCACCCACCACTATCACATCTGCTCTATCACTCATATTCGTTTTGCTATATAACTTGGAAACCGTGTGCATACGGATCGTCATCGTCAATTAAGATCTCATTGTATCCAGTGACCCGCGCCCACCCTGCAATACTGGGTACGATGGCGTCAAACGGTCCCACTTTCGTCGTTCGTTCAACCCGCCCCGTAAACTGACTCCCAATTATACTTTCGTGGACAAAAGAGTCGCCTTCATTCAACTTACCTTGCGCAGCCCACTGTGCCATTCTTGAAGAGGTACCTGTTCCGCATGGGGAGCGATCAATCGCTTTATTGCCATAAAAAACGGCATTGCGAGCATGTGATCCATCCACTTTTGGGGCCCCCGTCCAGAGCATATGACTCATGCCACAAATACGCTCATCTTCAGGGTGCTCGAACGTGTACAATTCATTCAATCGAGTGCGCACGATGGGGCTCCAGCGAATGAGGTCTGCAGCCGTAAAATCGTTGATGTCCGAAAAATTATCCTGCGCGTCTACGATTGCGTAAAAATTACCACCATACGCTACGTCAACGGAGATCTCTCCCAAATCAGGACAGTCCACTTTTAGTCCCGTCTTGTAGAGAAAGGAAGGAATATTGATGAGTCGGACACTGGATACCCGGTCGCCTTCCATTTCGTAGTACGCATCGACTCGTCCCGCCGGCGTATCCAATCGAACCAAGCCCGGTTCGCGCGGCGTCACGAGCCCTTCCTGCAGCATCACGGTTACCGTCCCGATGGTACCGTGACCGCACATGGGCAAGCAGCCGCTCGTTTCGATAAATAAAATGGCTATATCGCAGTCTTCTCGTGTCGATTCGTACAAAATGGACCCGGACATGATATCATGGCCACGCGGTTCGAACATGAGGCCGGTTCGGATCCAGTCCCACTCCTGCAAGAAGTGGGCTCGGCGCTCGATCATGGAAGATCCATCTAAATCGGGCCCACCATGTTTAACAACCCGAACGGGGTTGCCGCAGGTGTGGGCGTCTATACAGGTAAAGCGACTGACTGCCATTTTTACTTACTCCAGATTCAGAGCTTGACGGGCGAACGATTTTAGGTAAGCTATTAACGAGTCGGAGGCTTTGCCAGCCTTGATTGCGTCCCCATCAGAAATACTATTCATAATGGCTGCGTGCAGGTCGGCACTCTGTTCGAGATCGCCCAGGTGTCGGTGCATCGACCAGAATCTTCGGCAATGTGCATGAAGGGAGGAAGCGGCGTGATACCCATACGGATTCCCACAAGCCCGTTCCATGATATCGTCACAATCTCGATCCGCCCTCATGAATGCGTTTTGATCACGGATTAAGGCGGCCCCCTTCATACGGTTACTACTGGCACGGAGCTTCTCTCGTTCTTCGGGTGAGGCTCGTTTTGCGGCCTGTTCTGCAATCAAGCGGTCAAGAACTTCTCTGGTATCTAATAAAGAGAGGTACTCCGAAGCGTTGATTTGAGTTACCATCATACCCCGTCTAGGTAGTGCAATCACTAGGCGACCCGCTGCAAGTCGTTGCAGCGCTTCACGAAGTGGTGTTCTACCTATGCCGACCCGGGTACTTAAGTCCCCTTCGGAAAAGACGGTTCCCGGAGGTAACTCAAGCGTGACGATCATACGTTCAATCGCATCGTATGCTTGATCGGAAAGAGAGGATGAAGTGTTCATCATGATGTCTAGACGTAATCTGAAACGTCTGGTCGGAGATCAATGGCGTCCCGTATGACTTTGAGGACAGAAGCACGCTCCTCTCCAACGAGCGGAAGCCTCGGTGGGCGAGTTAATTCGGTTCCGAGTCCGGTTGCGACTTCAGCTAGTTTGATATTTTGAACGAGTTTTACATTCACATCCAAATCTAACAACGGCTTAAACCAGCGATAGATATCTCTAGCCTCCGCAATGCGGCCGGCTTGGACGAGATTGTAGATGGCTACTGTTTCTTCCGGGAAGGCACAGACTAATCCAGCAACCCAGCCGACTGCGCCCATCATTAGGCTTTCCATGGCTAGGTTATCTACGCCTGTGAACAGGGCGTAACGATCTCCCAAGTGGTTTACAATGTCCGTAATTCGGCGTACATCGTCGGACGATTCTTTGATGGCAACTAGCATGTCTTCGTCAGCCAGTTCCTCTAGCATGTCCACCGTACAATCCACTTTATAACCGATTGGATTGTTGTAGATCATGATCGGCTTTCCGGAAGCGCGGGCTGCGGATCGGAAGTGCTCGATGGTTTCACGTCGGTCTGCCGCGTAGAGCATAGCAGGAAGCACCATGAAGCCGTCCGCTCCGTTTACTTGGCCGTCTTCAAGCGCCTGGCATAGTTCCATCGTCGTATTAAAGGCTGCTCCCATTAGGACGGGCACGCGGCCATTGGCCGTTTCTACAGCAATACGTAAAACTTCTTGCTTCTCCTCGTAGGAGAGGGTACTAGCTTCTCCTAGCGTTCCCGTCGTAATAATTCCGTGGCATCCTGCTGCAATTTGTGCTTCCACCCCTTTTTGGGTGCCAGCGTAATCCAAGGAATAGTCGTCTTTGAACTTAGTGGTAACGGCGGGGAATACGCCTTTCCAGTTGATACTCATCTCTTTAGAACTGATTGGTGGGTAGGTGTTATCTAATATATCACATATATATCATTTGTATATGGTATGAAAGGGAATTTCTGCAGTCGACCCCTATCTTTGCACCGATTCTACCTGGAGCCTATGACCATTATCGATTACCTCGACATTGTCGGCACGTTTGTATTTGCCGTCGCTGGAGCTTTCCGAGCGACCCGTCATCACCTCGATCTACTCGGAGTGATGGTGCTCGCTGTGGCTACTGGCGTGGGCGGCGGAATGATTAGGGATATGCTGTTGGGCGCAACTCCTGTTGCAGCCATTCAAAGTGAGTTGTACTTAGGCGTTTGCCTTGCGGGAGGTCTAGTCGTTTTCTTTGCCTCCTCGCGTGTCGCTACGCAATGGAATCGAGTCATGATTATGGATGCGATTGGGCTCGGAGTATTTGCGGCCATTGGAGCGGCAAAAGGTCTGGCATTTGGTCTCGGCCCGATAGGAGTGATGATCATGGCTGCGCTAACTGCAACGGGCGGAGGAGCGGTGCGAGATATCTTGGTGCGAGAGGTACCTGCCGTCATTAAACATGACTTTTATGCTACGGCTGCGTTGCTTGGAGGAGCAGCACTCCTAGGCGCTGATGCATTGGGCTGGTCATCCTGGGTCCAGATTTGGACGGCAATAGGAGTAACGAGTGGCTTGCGCTTCTACGCGATGACTCGTGGAGTTGGATTACCTAAAGTAAACGTAAGCAAAGAGGGCGATGCATGAGCAAGGAAGACCGGAAAGTCATTGCAGCGGCATTGGCTGCATTTATACTGGCGGGCCTTAGCGGTGTGTTTTTTCGATGGGGTATGAACGGAGGATGGCTTGCTGGGCTGAGTCTGGGCAACATCCGACATGCCCATTCTCATTTGATGTATTTCTCCTGGGCAGTGCCCTCCCTTTTCGTACTGCTGATTCCGAATGATTTGATCGTGCGGCGCTGCGCCTGGGCCGCTTGGCTCACTGGTTTACTCGCATGGCCGTTGTTTCTGTTTTACGGGTATACGGCGGGCACTTTTGGACCGGTTACCATGCCGCCTGCTGTTGCCATTTCCGGATTGGTTATGCTGATTTGGTATGGGTTTGTTTGGAGATGGATCCAGCTTAGAAAGCCTGATCCGCTCGCTTGGGCAGCGGTTATTTTTCTGGTGGCGTCATCGATTGGGGCTTGGGGTATATCCGCTGTAGCTCCGCTTGGTTTGAAAAACCCGGTCTGGGTAGAGTCCTTTAAGCATATGTTTTTGAGCTATTTCACAGAGGGATGGCTTACCCTTGGTTGTCTAGCCCTCCTTGTTCGCCGGTTTCCGCTTCCCCCCTCACGGTTATTTAGCATCGCACTCGCACTACTTGGTGCGGGCGTAGCAACAGCCTTCCTCTTTGCTATGCCGTCTAATATTCTATCCCCTGCGATTCAGTGGTATGCCCGGTTGGCAGCTGTTCTTTCGGGAGTAGGTTTGGGTTGGATTGCGGTTGGTCTGTGGAAGCAATCATCGGGATGGTGGCGCCTGCCTGTGGGCGCACTGTTAACAAAGTCATTTGCCCTCGTGGTACTTGGACCATGGCCGACAATATGGTGGGCAGATCATCATCAGGATCGGATTCTTTTCTTACACCTGCTGCTGCTCGGTATCGTGTCTTCTACAATATTGCTGATGGCTCTTGCTGATGATCATCGAGTTGCACGTCCCTTTTTCTCTGCGTCTATCGTGCTCATCCTCATGTTGATTCCCGTGTCTACCGTCTGGGTTTTTCCTTCGGTTATGGCTCTTTGGATGCCAGCGATCGGATTGTTCTCTGTGCTGCCAGTGTTGGCTGCCGTACCGGTATGTATGCGCTTGCTGCGAACGTAGACGAAACGTGGTCGAACAGAAAAGAGATGGGCGGGCCTATCGGCCCGCCCATCTCTTTGATATTGGAAAGAATCAGCTATTTATGAGGGTTAGGTGTCTTTCCTACCGGTTTAGTTGTTTGTGATGGTGTAGGTCACCGTGCGAACAACCGTGTCAGGCTCTGCATCTACCGTTGCAACGGCCTGGTAGTTGAGGGCTAAGCCGGCACCACGAACGCGAGTGATGCTCTTTACGAGATCTACGGAACTAGTAGACAAACTCTTTTTTCCTTCTGAGGTAGCACCTGTAGGGGCAGCCATAGTTGTGTTGAGGGTAAGGCCAGTTGGCATATTAACATCCAATTCGCCAGTGATCTTTTTGTCCGATCCGTTCGTGGTCATGTGATATGTAGATGAAGCAGTTACAGCATCAGGTGCTTGACCTGCGGTTGCAGCATTAATAGTCATCGAGACGTTGCCAACAACGGAGATGACAGCAATCTCATTCACGTTAATGGTGACTTGCTGGCTAGCTACGTTTGCCTGAGCAAAAGCAGACGTTGAGAAGGCGAAGATGGTAAAGGCGAGGGTGAAAAAGCGTTTCATGTAGGCCCGTTTGATTTGTGATTTAAGACTGTGCCCACGTCTTCTTCAATCAGCATGCCAATAGGTGAATATGTCTAAAAACACTTAAAAAAGGGGGGTGTCATTAGTGAGTGTTTCGATATTGAAACAACATCGCTCTGCCTCCATGACGCCTGAGATGTTGAGGTCTAACCATTTGCGCTATTGACTCGTGTAGAACGCGTGCTCTCAAGCGACAAAAGGTCATATCGCACTATGCTGAAAAACTATTTCCAGATTATGTTCAGGAATCTGAAGCGCCAAAAAGGCTACTCGTTCATCAACCTATTAGGATTGCGCAACGGCTAATCCCATTCAATCACTGCGGTATGAATCGGCTTGGGTGTGAGGGCAACTTAGTTTCGGTAAAGAGGTCACATGCATGTCACCAATCCCGCTCCAGATGCACCGAATTTTACTTCTATTTACTCTGTTAGTCAGTGGATGTGCTTCGTCTCGAATTGCGACCGAACTCAAAGCACTTGAGTTTGAGTGGGTGCCATTAGAGGGCGGCTCTTTTGTGATGGGGGATACCTTTTTTGAGGAGCTCGAGGACGCGATGCCGACTCATCCGGTAACCTTAGAACCGTTTTATATTTCCAAGTACGAAACGACGCTAGATCAATTTGACTGGTTTGCAAGCAAAACCAATCGAGTATCAGTGCTTTCTGGGCAACCGGATCGAGGAAGTCGCGCTGCAGGCGGAATGACGTGGGACGATGCCGTGGCCTTCTGCGCATTTATCGGTGGTCGTCTCCCCTCGGAGCAGGAATGGGAGTATGCCGCAGCAGGGGGCGCGACCAAACAACTATATCCGGGCACAGACGAAGAAGATGAAATGGATGAGTACGTTCGTCATAGAGTAAACTCTTTGGCAGAGAGTTTCCCGGTTGCCACTAAGAAACCAAACGCTTTTGGTCTCTATGATATGGGTGGCAATGTTGCGGAGTGGATAGCGGAGTACTACGAGTCTTATCCAGAGCCTGGAGAAAATCCCGTCTGGATAGATCTGTCCACACGTGAACTTCGGTTAGCAAGGGGCGGTGGCTTTTCAGCCGAGCGCCATGTTGCACGAACATACTGGCGTGCAGGTACTCTGAAAACCATTACTACCTCGACTATTGGAGTCCGGTGCGTAAAAGATAGATAGCGGATCGCTTTTCGAATAAAAGAGTAAGACGTCCGTTATTTTACAAATGTAGGTGCGTTTTCTTAAAACCTTATTTAGATTCAGTCTAAATAAACCTTACTTTTGAAATGTAATCACGGTTAATTACTGCTCAACGCAGTCTAAGATCGTTCTATACCATTAGGATTATGAGCCCGGTTAACGTTCCACAGCCACTGACTAGCTTTGCCGCAGGGTTAGTTGTGCACCTTTCCTTCTTCGCGCTGGCCGCGTCGGAAGCGCAGAGGCTACGGGATTTGGGTGTGAGAGAGGGTAATGCCATTCATGTGTTGAAGAATGCTGATACCTTCGTTTGTAAAATTGAGGCCAGTAGAATTGCGCTTCGAAGAGAAGTGGCCATGAAAGTATTTGCGACCTCCCCTGGACTATGACACTTAACGAGCTGAAACCAGGAGAAATGGCTGTAGTCGATGGTTGGCTAACAGATCAGCCGCCATTGCGATTGCTTGAGATGGGACTGCTACCTGGCACGGAAATACAACTGATTAGATTTGCTCCACTGGGAGACCCCATCGATTTCAAAATGAGGGGATATCATTTGTCCTTGAGAAAAACGGAAGCGGCTATGGTACGCGTTCGGGATATTCGTTGATCTGGCAGAATCTGTACCAAATACTACTGCAAGACGCATTGCGTTAATTGGAAACCCAAACGTTGGTAAAACAACAGTTTTCAATTTATTGACGGGCATGCGCCAGAAGGTTGGCAATTATCCCGGAGTTACGGTCGAACGAAAGATTGGTCAAATGCCCGGCTCTCATACGCAGGGGCCTATTGAACTAATTGATCTGCCAGGATCGTACAGCCTAAGTCCTAAATCCTTAGACGAACGTATCGCTTACGACGTGCTTTCGGGTCACCTTCCCGGGGAAGCTCGACCGGATGCAGTAGTCTGCGTGGCTGATGCGAGTAATCTTGAGCGCAACTTGTACCTAGCGACCCAGGTGCTAGATTTGGGGCTGCCCGTGATTATCGCTCTGAATATGATGGATGCGGCCGAAGAGGCTGGGTTGCAGATCAATATTCCATTACTTCAGGAAAAGCTTGGGGTGCCCGTCGTGCCGATGGTAGCTTCCCAAAATGATGGCTTGGGTAAGCTCAAGTATCAGATGCGTCGGCTAGACCTGCCTTTACCGGCAGAACGGCAATGGTCTCTTATGCCTGCCGTTGACGTAGAGATAGCAGATTTGATAGCTGAATTACAAGCAGAGGTGCCTACACTTCCAGCAGGCCAGGGCTTTGTTGAGGTCTTACAGTGCTTGACTAGTGACTTGATGATGGAGTTTTGGGAGGAGCGAGCTCCCCTTTTCTGCACAAAAGTTGCCGCCATCCGAGACAAACTGGATGCTCAGAAAGCGCCTTATCAGCAGGCTGAAGTCATTGGTCGGTATTCATGGCTAAGTCCGCTTGTGGCTCAATGTGTTGAGCGCAGAAAGGACCCTTCGCAGAAAACAACTTCCGATAAGATTGATGCTGTCCTGACCCATCAGCTGTTTGGACCTGTGTTGTTTGGGCTCTTGCTACTACTCATTTTTCAGGCCGTCTTTACTTGGGCTACACCGGTAATGGATCTCATTGAGGGAGGCGTTGTAAATCTAGGTGGATTGGTACGCTCCAATTTCCCCGGAGGATGGATTACGGATATGGTGGTGGATGGGGTCATTGCCGGCGTCGGGAACGTAGCCGTATTTCTGCCTCAGATTTTGCTTCTCTTTTTCTTTCTGGGATTGATGGAGGACACGGGGTATATGGCTCGTTCTGCATTCATTATGGATCGGGTCATGAGTAAGGTTGGTCTGAGCGGTGGATCCGTGGTCCCTCTTCTGTCTTCGTTTGCATGTGCTATTCCGGGTATTATGGCCGCTCGTACGCTGGCCAACCCTAAGGATCGGCTAATCACCATCATGGTAGCGCCGCTCATGAGTTGTTCGGCTCGACTACCCGTCTACACCCTGTTTATAGCTGCATTTTTACCGACAGGATCTGTTTTTGGGATCATCACTTTCCAGGGGCTGGCCATGTTCTCGATGTATCTACTTGGTACGGTCATGGCTTTCGTTGCGGCGTTCGTGCTCAAGCGAATCGTATTCAAAGGCGAGTCGTCCTTTTTTGCCATGGAACTGCCCCCTTATCGGGTGCCCCGGTTCAAGCAGATTTTTTGGCGGATGATAGATCGGTCGAAGGCCTTTGTCGTGCGGGCCGGTAAAATCATTTTCGGTATGTCTATCGTGCTCTGGTTTATGGCCCGATATCCAGTTGCTGAAATGGATACCACCATCGCCGAGCAGCGAATCGAGGCAGAGGCCACCTATTTTGCCCATGTCGACAGCCTCGTGGCATCAGGCATGCCGCAGCCGATGGCGGAAATAACGGTAGATGAGAGAATGGCCGCTACCTTTCAGCGGCAAGATGCTGCTGAAGCAGGATACTTGGTCGAGCATAGCATTATTGGCCGGATTGGAAAGATACTTGAACCAGTTATGCGACCGCTTGGATTTGACTGGAAGATTAGCGCTGGCATCGTTTCCGCTTTTGCCGCACGCGAAGTCATTATCTCTGCCCTGGCAACCATTTATAGCGTTGGCGATGTGGATGAAGACAGCCCGTTGCTTCGCGAGAAGCTCAAGGCAGATCGATACGCTGATGGCAGTCCGGTGTATACGCCCTTGGTGGCTGTCAGCCTTTTGGTCTTTTTCGTGCTTGCTCTGCAGTGTATGAGTACGCTTGCGATTGCACGTCGAGAGACGAACACCTGGAGATGGCCGGCTGTTATGTGGCTTTATATGACCGGATTGGCCTACCTATTCTCGCTTGTGATTTATCAGGGCGGTCAAGCTCTTGGACTCGGATAGTTGCTGCTAGACGATTACTCGGTAGTTGGTGAGTATGCGAGTAAGCGAACAAATTGGGCCTGTTGGCTCTCAGGGAATGCTTCTTCCAATACCTCGATCGAGAGTATGAACTCATCGTCTAGCTTAAACTGAGATGGTTTTGACGCTTCGATCATCAAAGAAAAACCATCTGTGAACGGTGATTCAGCCACCTGGATGTGATCCGCTATGATGCAGATGGCGTCTTCTGGACATTCCGAAATGCCCGTGACAAAGATAGTAAGATTGAATCGGCCGGCCTTGTGTTGACCAGTCATTATGGCTCCAAAATCTGCGGCTGGAAGGTCAAGAGCCTTAGGGTAGGTGGACGTTGAAACATCCCCTGAGTCTGGTCCCAATATTTGACATCCGGACAGCAGCAGGATCGCGATAAACGCGCCAAAAACGCAATTCTTGGTCATGGAATGATTCTTCCGATCATATTTGGATACAACTAATCGAACGATCAAGATAAATCGGTCTTAAAGAGAGCCGTCCTAAACATTCTTCTATAGAAGATTTAAGAACGTCAACGGTGATCTGACCAAACTGGTCGGTACTTTAAGAGTCAGATAACCTTCGCATACATTTCCTGTATGACATCTTCGAAGTTGGCTTTGATGACTTTGCGTTTCAACTTCATTGTGGGTGTCATCATCCCGTTTTCGACAGAGAAGGCCGTTGGTAGAAGACGAAAATCACGGATTTTTTCGTGGGCCGCAGCCTGTCTGGAATAAGACTTAAAGATCTGGCTGAATACGCGCTTTACTTCTTCGGACTGTAGGATTTCTCCAATAGAGGAAGCATCTAGGCCTTCTTCTTTTGCAAATCCTCTTAACACATCTTCTTGTGGCACAATAATAGCGGTCAGATATTCTCTGGCCTCACCAATTACCATGATCTGATCAATCCAGGGTTCGTGTTTGAATCCTTCCTCGATCGGTCCGGGATAAATGTTCTTACCGCCCGCTGAAACGATCATGTGTTTGATGCGGTCCGTAATCTTTAGGAAGCCATCATCAAAGCGACCAATATCTCCCGTATGGTACCATCCATCAGGGTCGATGGCTTCGCGAGTCGCTTCTTCGTTATTCCAGTATCCCTTCATAATATTGGGACCTTTAGCGACGATTTCTCCACTTTCCGTGGTCAGGTTGCTTGGGTAGTTATCACCGAGCATTTGCCCAATGATTTCGCCTGTATCTACGTTTTGAATACCCACGGTAACGGCCGGTATGACGTGCCCGACGGCACCATATCGCGGGTCTGTGAATGGGGTGATGGACAATACGGGTGACGTTTCAGTCAGGCCATAGCCTTCAACAATCGTGATACCTGCTGAAAAGAAGAACTCACCGATCACCTTCGGTAGTGCAGCTCCACCGGAGACACCGAATTCGATAGCACCGCCCAATTTTTGTTTTAGTTTGGAAAAGACAAGTTTCTGAGCCAACGTATTTTTGACCGACAACAAGCCGCTAATTTTTTGTCCCCGGGCCCGTTTGGTGTTGTAGTCAAAACCCACTTTTTGCGCCCATACAAAGATTTTTTTCTTTGTTGGAGAACCATCTTCCACCGTTTTTGCGACGGTATTATAGATTTTTTCGTAGAGCCGTGGTACGGAAAGAAGTACGGTTGGCTTCACATCTAATATGTCCCGTGTTACTGTATCGATGCTGCGGGCATAGGATATGATCATGCCGCAAGCAATGGTCCCTAGATATCCGCCAAGTCGTTCGAATGAATGACAAAGGGGAAGAAAGGAAAGGTGTCGACCTCCTTCAGAAAACCGGAGTCTTTGCAAGGCCGACTTCAGGTTTTCACAGAGATTAGCGTGAGTTAGCATTACCCCCTTCGGGTTGCCAGTTGTACCAGAAGTGTAGATCAGGACGGAGAGATCTTTAGGTTTGATCGCTGCTTCGTTCGCTTTGATGGCATCCCTGTATTCCTGGAATAGAGCTTGGCCATTGCTCATGGCGTCGTCAAATAGATCGAGATGATCTGGAGCTTCATCTCTGGATGGAACCATGGAAACGATTCGATCCAACCTCGGGCACAGATCGTAAATCTGCAGGGCCTTCTTAAGTTGTATTCCTGTCGATACGATGAAGACAGAAGCACCGGAGTCGTGGATAATGTAACTGACTTCTTTCGAAGGGAGCGTCGTGTAAAGAGATACATTAACGGCACCCAATAATTGGGTTGCCATATCGGTATACGCCCATTCTGGACGGTTTTCAGATAAAATAGCTACTCGGTCTCCAGGGCGAATCCCTTGCGAATACAAGTATCCGGCCATTGCCTGTACACGGTCTCTGAATTCAGGCCATGTTACGTCTACCCATTCTTTAGACGCTTTATCTACGTACCGGAGTACGACGTGATTTTTTCCAATGTGATAATCGATTAGCCGATTGAACAACTCTGGAATGGTGTTGAAATCAACAAGTGCTTCCATTTCTCTTAGATGTCAACATGATTGTCTGGTTAAAGGTCAAGGTAGGAATACGGACCCCCAATTCACAAGAATCGCTACTTCCTCTCCTCCCCTATAGATACGACTTTCTTGCGTAGAAGGACCCAAGGCCCAGATAGCTATTTTGCTTCAATGCCTACGATATGGGTAAGAGAAGAGTGACCTTCCTCTTCCATCAGCCTCACCAATCCTTTTTTAATGTCTCGTATGACCCCCGGTCCTTGGTAGACTAACCCGGTATACAGCTGAATTAGAGAGGCGCCTGATTTTATGCGTTCGTAGGCTTGCGCGGCGTTTGCAATGCCTCCCACTCCGATGATTGGTAATTTTCCCGAGGTCTTTCGGTAGAGATACTTAACGAGTCCATTGGCACGGGCCCGAATGGGTTGCCCGCTAAGGCCACCGTTTCCAATTTTCGAAATCCGCTCTTTGGAGGTTACCAGCCCATTTCTGTCGGAAGCTGTGTTCGTTGCGATGAATCCGTGTATACCGTGTCCTAGGCAGACTAGAATTAGTTCATCGAACAAGCTATCCAGAATGAAGCTCTCTGCAAGGGGTGGTGAGAACTTGACCACGACCGGCACTTCAAGAGCGAGTTCTTTGCGCAAGGTCATAATGGCCGAAAGCAATTCATCTAATGAGTTTGGGTCCTCAAAGGTCTTGCCTTCTGCCGTGTTGGGACATGAAATATTGAGTGCAACGTAGTCAGCCCAGGGAGCAAGAATGCGAAAGCTCTCACAAAAGTCTTCGATAGCTGCTTTTCCTTCGATCTTGGGATCGTGCGTTTTGGCCAGGTTGACTGCGACCGGAAAAGCGATTTGGCCAGCAGCTTTTTCTAATCTTGGCCGAATAGCCTTGGCACCGGCATTGTTAAGACCCATGCGGTTGATTAAAGCCTGATCATCAGGAAGTCTGAATGCTCTAGGACGAGGGTTTCCTTTGCACTTTTTGGCACTTACTGACCCGACTTCTACAAAACCACATCCTGCCTTTTTAAAAAAGGGAATCATGCGGGCATTCTTATCAAAACCCGCGGCCAATCCAACGGGGTTGGAAAATGTTTTCCCAAACAGCTCCTGGTGCAAACTCGGATGAGCATACTCGAACATAGAATTGAGCATGAACGGTGTGGCCCGCTGAGCAAATCGTGCGGCCCCTGCACCAATGAAGTGTGCGGATTCGGCATCCAAAGCAAACAACAAAGAGCGCAGTTTTGAGTACATTGAGAATGTGTATTTCAATCAGAGAACGTGTTTCAGCCCGTCTTAAGGCTCGGTTCATAGCCTTAACCAAGATACGCTATTCCTGATCCATCATTTCGTCAATTGGTTTCCTATGAGCCTGATTATCTATCAAGTCGATGCTTTCACCAAGCAGGTTTTTAAAGGCAATCCAGCCGCTATTTGCTTTCTCAGCGCATTTCCAGATGATGAAGTGATGCAGGCGGTTGCTCGAGAAATGAATCTTGCAGAAACGGCTTTTCTAGTCGAGCTCGGAGTAGCCAATTGGCAGTTGAGATGGTTCACACCGGTATCTGAGGTGGATTTATGCGGGCATGCGACATTGGCGTCTGCTCATTTGATGTATGAATTAGGTAAGGTGCCACCTGACTCAACGATCCGTTTTCAAACAAAAAGTGGTGAGTTGCGCGTGGTGCAGGCTCATAATGGATTGTTAGAGATGGACTTTCCGGAGGAGCCCATCATGAGACAGATCCCTGGCGAACTGCTCGAGATGGCCATCGGTGCTCACAGTCTGTTTTGTGGGATGAACAGGATGGATGCCTTTGTTGAGATTTCCAGCGAAGAAAAACTCCGGGTTTTAAATCCCGACATGCGGGCTATCGCAGAATTGCCCGTTAGAGGTCTTATTGTCACGGCTGCTGCCAAAACCGAGGGACTCGATTTTGTGTCCCGGTTCTTTGCACCCCAACTCAACATTCCGGAAGATCCCGTTACTGGATCCGCTCACTGTTGTCTTGCCCCTTACTGGGCAAAAAAACTGGGTAAAACTCGGATGACCGCCCGGCAGGTGTCTCCACGAGGAGGCAACGTGGAGGTAGAGCTTAAGGCTGGCCGAGTCCTGCTCCGTGGCGAGGCCGTGACGGTGATGAAAGCCGAATTGATGTATTAGTCTGGTTTCCTTGAGCACTAAGTGCTCAAGGCCCAACAGAAGCACCTACCAGCCCGGAATGAGCTGAAATCCGAAGTGGGCTCCTTTTGCGGGTCGCTGGAAAGGGTGTGCGTAGAAAATTTCCAATACCGTGTATCCGAACAGGTTGAATCGAGACGAGACACCTGCAGAGAAGACCGGAATTCGATCTCTTGTTGGGTCTGTTTCCCACCGAAGATCAGGAGCTTCTTCAGCTGTCCATGAAACGCCACCATCGGCGAAAAAGGATATTTCGGTCGGGAGGTAAGGGAAGTTGAGCAACCCGTAGGATTCTGTTCCAAACAACGGGACCCGAAGCTCAAGGCTTGCAAGCCCCACTCGTGTACCAAGCAGTCTTTCCTGTTCGGCACACGCTCCGGTAGCTGATGCGGTGCACTCATTAGGATCGTCAAAGGAAGTAAAGCTGTACCCTCGAACAAATCCCGAACTATTAGCATAGCCTAGGTATTCTCGGGTAAAGAGTGAATTACCGGACTCCTTCGCCCCGTAATTTCCAACATGGAGTCCACGGAAGGCTAATGTCAGAGAACTGAGCTGGACGTATTTGCGGTAATCCGCTTGCACCCGGAAAAAGGTTTCGGAACCTACAAAAGGCGTAACCTCAAATCGAGAACGACCACCGCGAATAGGAGACGTGAATCCAAAGAACGAGTAATCGTTGACCAAAGCGAGTCCAGCTTGCGCAAAGTACACGGCATCGGGTTCTTGCGAATTCAGATCTGTGCGAACTCTACGAACACCAATAGCGCTGTAGTAGAAGGTGTCTACTTCGTAATCAAATCCATACCGTGTTAGGCCACCAGATAATTCTACGCGCCGAGTTGCCGTGAATGGATAGGAAGCCATTCCTTCTAGTTGATCAATGTAAATCCGATAGCGATACTGATTAATGACCTGAGACGGTAGCCCCGTCTGGTCGTCAAATCTGGGTTGGTCCCATTGTGAAGCTCCGTACAGAATCGGGGTATGCCCGACAAAACCACCCCAGTTCAAGCGGTTTTCTCGATTTAGATAGCCGGCCTGAGCACCTACATCCTTGAACGTGCCGTTGGCTTGCGCAACGACGGTCAAACTATGATTCCCAAGCATATCACTAAAAAAGAACCCTACTCCACCAGAAACGCCCGAACCATATAATCCACCGGCAGAAACACCAACCGTAGGAGGAGCGACAAAGTCTAATTTGAGTCGTGGACTGTAGGCTTCAGATGAGAAATCTTGATCCGGAGGAAGCCCGGTTAATGGATCGTTTAGATAATTTCCGACAAGGCCTTCATCGAGACCACGGTAGGGAGGAAGGACCGAGGCGATACTTGCTTCCATTTCCTGCACGGGAACGACTAATTCTCCAACCAGATCATCAGATTCACGCGCAAATACCTGATACTCTGAATCTCCGAACACTGAATACATCATGCGTCCGCTTTGGGCGGCGACGGTCATGGCCGGCGATAATGCAGTAATACCAGAAACGCCCGTTTTCAGGTTCGTCAGTTTGTACACACTTTCACTGGCCAGATCCATTCGGTAGACGTCCTTGAACCCATCATAATTGGAAATGAAATACAGGTTACGTCCATCTGGCGAGAACTGAGGATTATGATGCATCCCATCAAAAGGACGCAATACTCGAATTTCCAGCGTTTCTGTATCAATAATAGCCAGGCGTTCCTGACCAAACTCCAACGTTCTGAGATTAGTGCCTTCCGGTCCACGGTCTGTCGTGAACGCTAGTGATTTGCCATCTGGAGACCATGCAGGCTGCAAGTCGGCGTAGCGATCGTTGGTCAGTTGCCGCACTTCTCCGGATGCCATATTCAGCATGTATAAATCTGAAATACCACCATCCATTCCAGAAAAAGCGAGGTGCTCTCCGTCTGGAGCCCAAGCAAGGTTGGTGATGGCGGAAACGCCTTCTACCGAAAAACGACTTTGAATGGAGCCTTTGGTCCAGTCCATTATGGAGATCTCATTGTCACCATCAACGAATGTGATGAATGCAAAGCTTCGTCCATCAGGAGACCAAGAGCCGGCGGATGCGATGAACCGAATGGCATCGTAATGCGAATCGCGATTTCGACTCTTCATGCGCCGAACAATCTCGCCCGTATTGGCGTCTGCGATAAACAAGTTGATTTCAAACATGTCTTTTTCAGACAAAAACGCGACATACTGGCCGTCTGGAGACAAAACCGGCGCGATGTTCATCTTCCCAGCGTCCATTTGAGATGAGAGAACAAGCCTTCCAGCCTCGGAGGAATCATCTCTTCCTTCTGTGAGGGGCAGATAGGTGTCCTTTACCGTCTGAATCCACTCGGTTGAGAGCGAATCTGCTGTGATGCCCAGCGTGTAAACAAATGCAGAGTCCAAGCCCACTCGCCCGGACAGCTTGAATAGGTTCGCTACGGCTGCATCTCCATATTTTCCTCCGATGTATGCTAAATAAGCCTGACCGTATCGATACGGGAAATAGCTCATGTCTCGGGTAATCGTCTCGATCGTTGGCAGATCATCCCGAAGAGCTGCATCGCGCATCCACATTGCCGTGTGAGCATCTAGGCGCCCAACGGAGAAATACTCGGCCATGCCTTCTGTTAGCCATAGGGGTACCAGCTGAAAAGCAAATCGCAACGAATCGGAGCGGGAGAGGGCTAAATCATATTGAAACGAGTGAACCAGTTCGTGACCCAACACATGATCCGTTTCCTTATAGCTGCCAGTTAAAGGCATAATGACTCGCTCCTTGAGCGACTCAGTTACCCCGCCGGTGCCTTCCCCTAGAGATCCATTGATTGCATTAGTTTGGTGGAAGTCAGCGTCATTCGCGTATAAAATGATTGGTTTCCGATCGTAAAACTCCCTCAAAAAAGTGCGGGAATGTCGTTGATACCAGCGTTCCGCCATTCGGGCAGCATCTCCTACGGCCTCTTCTTCTTCGGGATAGAAAAAGATCTCGAAGTGATCTGTTTTGAATGATTGAAACTCAAAATCATCGTACTGGACCTTGTTTCGTCCAAAATATTGGGCTTCGGCCGAATCGGTTATCAGCACGCTACCCGCCATGAAGAGTGCGATCAATATTACTCGTGGAACGATTCGAAATGTCGTTGTCATACGATACCTATCTGTTGGTCAGCTCGGTAGGAAATGGCGGGGGAATTCTCTTCCTACTAATAAGTGTCAGCTGCAAGGATTGTCCGGGGCGCAGAAATGTACTTTGACTCGTCGTAATCTGCATCAGATCGAAACGCTCCTACCGTTGATTTCATTTGGAACGTCGCGAACAAATGTATGGTTGCCAACCCAGAGTAAATGACTGCACACTGAAGGTCGGGATTGAGTGGGTGAAAACCGTCGATAAGCAGGTGAATCGTTTCGATACAGAACTGATTTGCTTAATGTCGTGTGTGAATGGAACTCCCCTGCATCGTCTTCCATATACCATACATCTCAGCGATTTTGGTTGGGTTGCTCTTCTCTTTTGACTTCTTAATCTCACCTTCCAATGGATGAAAGTCGCTCGCGCGTGCGCGTCTTTACTGCGCTAATACTGGTTATTTTTGCCATCCTTGCTCTTCGTCTGGTCAAGCTTCAGCTTATAGACCGTCAATCTCATACGGGAGCATCTCAAGATAATTCGATGAGAGAGCATCGTGTTCAAGCGCCTCGAGGTCGATTTTTTGATAGGAATGGTGTGCTGATGGTGGAAAACGAACCCACCTATTCCATTTTTATTACGCCTCAGTACTTCGAGGAAGAAACGATTCCATTGTTGGCAGAACTCTTGAGCGTTGCCGATACAACGATGACTCGACAGGTTCAGGATGCCAAGAAATGGTCGATGCACAAGCGAACACTTCTCCGTAGTGGTGTATCGGTTGAAGAGCTAGGATTGATTCTGGAGCAACGGCATCGATTGCATGGGATTGACTTCGATCTCACGCAAAAAAGGCGCTACCTCACGCAAGCGAGAGCCACACACGCGCTGGGATATGTGCGAGAAATATCGGATAAGACGCTCCATAAACGAGTAGAAGAAGGGTACCGGCGAGGTGACGCGATAGGAAAAGCTGGGCTTGAGCTGGAATACGAATCGGCCGTTCGTGGTAGAGTGGGTGCCGAATATAAAATGGTGAATGTGAAGGGACAGGTGGTTGAAGATTACTTGGGAGGCGAGCGCAACCATGCCCCGGTCAGCGGAAACGAGCTGAATCTGACGCTGGATGCGGATTTACAGGCGTTTGCGGAGTCACTCTTTGTTGGGAAAAGAGGGGGTGTTATCGCCTTAGATCCTAACAACGGCGAAGTGCTGGCTATGCACAGTGCACCAGATTACAACCTAGAGATGTTCACTGGGTACTTGGACGCTGAAGTCTGGGACGAGGTGGTGTCGGCTCCCGAGAAACCCCTATTTAATCGCGTGACGCAATCTGTATTTATGCCGGGATCTACGTTTAAGCCACTAGTAGCTCTTCTGGCGTTGCATGCGGGTGCTATCGATGCCAAGACGAAGGTGTACTGTGGCGGTGGTCATCCGAGGGGAAGAGGGCAGTTCTTCGCTTGCTTAGATACGCACGGATCAATTAATGTCGTCGAGGCCATCAAAGAATCGTGCAATACGTTTTTCTTTGAAATGATGCGCATCATGGACGTCAATTCACTCAATCGATTTGCGACATCACTTGGGTTCGGGTCGTCTCCTTCTTTAGACATTGCTGCTGGAGAAATTGCTGACGGGCGAATTCCAGATTCCACCTATTTCAATTCTCGATTTGGTCCTGCCCCACAGTTTTGGAACGAGGGTACGACCATGAATTTGGGTGTTGGTCAGGGAGACTTACTGGTCTCTCCGCTACAGCTTGCTCGATATATGGCGGCGCTCTCAAACGGTGGAAAGCTTGTTTCACCCCATCTGGTAAGGGAAATTGTCAATCTCGAGACGCAAGAGGTGGTGAGACCCAATGATCAGATGGTTGAACAGGTAGCATTAAACCCCGTTTATGTACGGCTTGTAAAAGAAGGTATGGCTCGGGTTGTATCCGAGGAAAGCGACTGGCTGCAGATTCCAGGCATAGACTCTTATGGAAAAACGGGGTCAGCGGAGAACTCGCGGGCGGATGGAGATGATTCGGTATTTATTCTTGCCGCTCCAGCTCAAAATCCAACCATTGTGTTAGCGGTTTTGGTGGAAAATGCTGGTTTTGGATCTACCGCTGCAGGGCCAATTGGTAGTTTTATGGCTGAGCGTTATCTCACGGGTCGGATAGACCCCAAACGAAATTGGCTCATGAATCTGATGTTCGAAAAGAACAGTGCACCTATGGTTGCGAAATCTGAATGAGAGCATGGTACCGAAATCTAGATCCGTTGGTACTGATCGCTTGGCTAGGCCTGGTGGTTCTTGGCCTAGCTGCTATTTATTCCGCAACGAATGGTGTTGCGGCTGAATTCAGCGACTTTGAACCGCGAGAAAACTTTGATAAACAGGTTATGTGGCTGGGGATTTCCTTAGCCGGAATCTTGATTGCCCTCGCTCTCCCCATTCGGTTTTTTCAGGTCTCGGGATTTCCTATCTACATCGTGACCGTACTTTTGTTATTAGCCGCCCTCGCCTTTGGTCGCGAAGTTAACGGTGCGAAATCTTGGCTGTATTTCGGCTCAATCGGTCTTCAAGTCTCGGAGTTGGCCAAGGTAGGAACGATTTTAGCCGTTGCTCAATTGGTGGGAATCCGAAGGCCCAAAACAATGGATATCCGGTTTGCGCTCATGGTGGTGGGACTCATTCTGCTTCCGGCCGTGCTCATCGTTTTACAAAACGATACGGGGACCGCACTGGTGTTTTTTGGTTTGATTCCCATTGCCCTGTTCTGGAGTGGCCTCGAACTGAATTTACTACTCCTTATGATTGCGCCGGCGGTCGCGGGGTACTTCGCGATCGTTTCCATGCCTACGGCCATTGTATTCTCCGTCTTGTTTACGGGTTTTATGTGGTGGAAAACCCGCGACCGCCGGATTGGCGTCATAACTGGATTGTTCACAGGAGGGACAGCAGCGGTAACTACATTGGCTATCACCACTTTGTTAGCTCCCCATCAAATCCAGCGAGTATTGGCATTTACCAACCCGGGAGCGGAGGAATTCCGTCTTGGCGTCGGCTACCATCAGGTTAATTCCATGGCGGCCATCGGTTCAGGGGGGTTTAGTGGAAAGGGGTTTTTGCAGGGCACACAGACTCAGGGCGGCTATGTGATGGAGCAATCCACTGATTTTATCTTCTCTGTCATCGGAGAGGAGTTCGGATTCATCGGCTCAATGATCGTGATTGGCTTATTCTCGCTCCTGCTCATTCGCATTGTTATGTTAGGCGCTAACATGAAGCACCCTTTTGGGGTCATGGTGGCAGGTGGAACGGCTGGGGTGTATTTGATTCACATCTTTATCAACATGGGCATGGCAACGTCAGTGCTCCCAGTAATTGGTATTCCACTCCCGTTTCTGTCCTACGGAGGTTCGGCCTTATTAGCCAACTCCGCTTTACTAGCCATTGTGTTGTCCTTGCACCTGAGGCGAGACGACTTCTCGATCTACGGATACTGATCGCGCGAATTTCTGCTCTACCACACACGGTGAACGTCGTCAGTAGTGAATAGTAGGGGCACTAAATAGCGGCCATTTTCGCTGTTTTTAGGCGCCCAAAGGCAAGTGTTTTGTGTGAAATGAACCAAAATGCGAATCCTTTGACTCTTTCGACGTATTATGCACCTCAATAGCACATCTGCTCTCCGACCTTTCCGTCGTCCGAAGCCTCGCCCGTCCTCCGTTTATCGGCTTGATTACGCGTTTTTTCTCTGACTTCTGTTTTGAACCGGTGCGTGGGTTTGTTGAAACTAGACTTAGTTACTTAAAGAACGGAGCGTAATAGCTCTGACGACGTTATGAAAAATATATTTGTCGGCAATTTGCCGTGGCGCACGGATGATCAGGAACTTGAAAATCTCTTTTCCCAGTACGGAGAAGTGCTTTCAGCAAAAGTGATCTCCGATCGTGAAACGGGTCGCTCCCGTGGATTTGGTTTCGTTGAAATGGAAGACGATGCAGCTCTAGAAGCCATTGAAAACCTGAACGGACAGGAAATGGACGGTCGCGAGATTCGCGTCAACGAAGCTAACGATCGCCCACAGCGCAGTGGCGGCGGCGGCGGCGGTGGTCACCGTGGCGGCGGCGGCGGCGGCGGACATCGCGGCGGCAATGGCGGCGGTGGCGGCGGACGCTGGTAGATCTTTTTGATCTACAGACTTTTAGGGCGCTGGTGCATTTGCACCAGCGCCCTTTTTTTATCTGCACAGTATTTCCTTCAGGTTCTCACTAACCCGATTGTTTAATCTCTTAAATAGAAAAAAGCAGGTCAGGAAGATTGGGGACGAGATCATGTACCCTGTGATATGCATTCAAGGCAGGCGTGAGCTGTGAAATCGTATCTGCGTACGTTGTTGGATTTTTGGGTAGTGTCTTTCGTTTAGACGCACATTTTCCACAAGAAAGCGTCATCTCTCCATTCTTTGGATCAAAGTCTACAAGCTTGACAACTTTTGATGCACAGGTGGGACAGGAATATGACGGATACAGTGATTGAATCAGATCGCGAAACTGGTGATTTACCTCTTGAAAATCATGGATTAGGCGCGCTTTCTGTTTGAGTAGCGCTTCGGACCGTGCTTCTTCTTCCAAGGCATGGACTCTGGCTTCTTCCCGTGCAATCGACCTCTTGATCTTGTGCACCTCCTCTTCCTTTTTTTTCCGCTCGTTCTTTATGGTAACGAGAATCAGTGGCACCACGACCAAAGATGCCAGCAGAAACGTTACAAAGAGAACGATGAGCTGTGTCTGAGACATAAAGAGATATAATAACTAGATGCCGTAAAGAACAACATTCTATCGGCCGGGGCAAATAAAAAAGTGGGTACGGCGTGTACTGAAACCATTCAAGAGCGTTCTCAGAAGCAAAAAGAAAGACTTAGCACTCCGTCATGCTGACGGCTAATCCACCCAAAGAGGTTTCTTTGAACTTGTGCGACATTTCCTCGCCGGTCTGTTTCATGGCAAGTATGCACGCATCCAGCGTCATGATATGTTGTCCACTACCACGCAGGGCTAGAGAAGCTGCGGTAAACGCTTTGATAGCACCGAATCCGTTTCGCTCGATGCAGGGCACTTGAACTAGCCCTGCTACAGGGTCGCATGTTAATCCAAGGTGGTGCTCGAGTGCGATTTCAGCTGCGTTTTCAACTTGAATTACAGATCCACCACGCACCGCGCATAACCCAGCTGCTGCCATGGCAGAGGCCGAGCCTACTTCGCCCTGGCAGCCTACCTCGGCGCCGGATATTGAACTCCGATGTTTAATCAATCCGCCTATGGCAGCCGACGTGAGCAAGAAGTCATGTACTTGATCCAGTGAGATGTTCTCATGCTTTACGAGGTAGTACAATACAGCCGGAATGACCCCGGCTGCACCGTTCGTAGGAGCCGTTACGACCATATGACCAGCAGCGTTCTCTTCATTAACTGCCATAGCGTACGCGCAGAGCCAGTCATTGAGTGTCGCCATTGAATCAGCCTTTAGTTGCTCGTACAGATCACACGCCCGGCGCTGAACGTTTAACCCGCCTGGTAGCGTTCCTTCTGATTCGAGTCCGTTCTCGACGCACTTTTTCATGGCTGTCCACACCGTATCGAGGCCGCGGTCTAGCTCTACATCGCCGTGATGTAGATGTTCGTTTTCGCGTTTCATGCCTGCAATAGTTAAACCGCTGGCTTCCGACATGTCGAGCATATCTAGGCCCGATTCGAACGGAAAAGTAAAGGGGGCTGCGTCTTCCATGACCAAAGGGGCCTCAAGAGATCCGATATCTTCTCTCGTTGAAATGAATCCTCCTCCAATGGAAAAGAACGCTTTTTCGAATATCACGGCGTCATTTTTACCTAAGAGCCTGAACAGCATCGCGTTGGGGTGTTCTGGCAGTGGATGATCTCGGTCGAAAATCACATCGGCCGAAGGCTCAAAGGACACTTTCTGGTCACCGATCCGAAGGGTTTCTTTGTCCCAGAGGTCGCCTAATAGGCACGCAACGTCCGTATCAATTAACTCAACGGGTGCATACCCATTGAGGCCCAAGACGACGGCTCGGTCTGTGGCGTGACCTTTCCCGGTGTATGCCAAGGAGCCTTTGAGTAGACACTGAATCCGCATACCGGGTCCCAGTCGATCCGAGGTCTCTTCTCGAAAGCGAAATGCGGCAACCATGGGACCCATGGTGTGGGAGCTGGAGGGGCCAATCCCGACTTTAAACAAATCGAGTGCGCTAATGAACATTAGGATACAGTGGGATGTGAGTCGTCAATGAAGGACGCTTGTTTGAGACGGACCATCAGGCAGCCGGTAAGTAATAACGCCGTTGCAGCTGGGGCAAACGGGACGTACGTGGCCCCTAGTAGTAAGAGGGCTGTGATAGGGACCAGATATCTAAGGAATCCTTTTTTGTGATTGAATTGGTCATGGACAATCCAGAGTCCGAACAAAAAGAGGGCGGACGGAATGGTAAGAGCCGCATTGGAGATGAAACCTTCAACATGGGCATGTCCCGATAACACATCTACGTTTAAAGCGAGGCCGGCTCCAACAGCCGCTGCAGACCCAAATACAACCAAGTGGCCGTAGCCCCAAATAAATCCGGATTCGGTGCGGTCTAGTGCTAGGTGCTCAGACTCGCTGAAATACAACCACCACATAGAGAAGACAAGGATTAAGCCACTCAAAATGAGCATGTGTTGTTCGAAACTCCAGGAACCAATTTCTCCAGAAGCAGAAATGGCCATGGAGAGCGCAAGTAATGACTCGCCTAGGACGATTATCGTAAGTAGACCATATCGTTCTGCAATATGACCTTTATGCCAAGGGGTACCGGCTGCCTTTTCTGCATACCATGGAACGGCCCATTCACAAATGAATGCGAACGGAAAAAACCAGAAGAAAAATTCAGCTGGGACGAATAAGACACCGACTATCCAAAGGGTCTGGCACATAGAAATGCCGACAGCATATCGGATGGCCGTAGTTCGTCTGGAGGGGTCATGTTTGCCTGCACGAAGCCAAAGCGAGACGAGCGCTAACCTCATAATAATGTAGCCCGTCAATCCAAGGGTAGAGTCCTGATCGACCATCATGGCTGGGATTCCGGCAGCGATAAGCATCGCGCCACCAATCATCACAAACACGGCAATTCGATAGGGGATGTCATCATTATCATAGGCTGAGGCGAACCAAGTGAAGTTCATCCACGCCCACCAAATGGATCCAAAAGCGTAGGTAAAGGTCAGAATTCCTATTCCTATGTGATTTTCAGCGATTGCATGATGTAAACCTGCGGCAGCGCTAGCGATCGCAATAACGCAAACGAGATCAAAAAATAACTCAAGTGGAGTGGCCGGTCGGTGGGATTCAGTGATGTCCCTACCCGGCATGGGGCGAATAAATGGTCTTTGCATTCGAGGGTCTTGGTTTTAGGTGTCGGAAACTACGCCTCCACACTGTTAAAAGAACAAGCGACTCGACTCATAGCGCTGCAAGTGTTAGATTTAAAGCAGCAAAAATTCAATCTCAAATCAGAGGAAGTTCGATGGCAGCATATTCATGCGGAAAATGCGGAATGAGTGTGGGTTCAATGACCTGTGGACATTGCAATAAAGAACTCGTTCATTCTACCATTACGACCGGCTCAGGCGCTCAAGTGGCAGTATCTCAGTGTCCGGATGGTCATGGCAAGGTTAAATCGCCCATGTGCTGTGGCGACGATATGACCTGCGAAATTGGCGGTTAATCTCGCTATTGGTTGTTACCTAGAAGCCCCGATTGCGTATCGCAATCGGGGCTTCTAGGTTTAGTAAGGTTCGCAGGACGCAAGTCTGCGGCTTATCGATACTATGAGCAATGCGTGCTAGCCGTCGGTCGTATCAAACATCCAATTCATCACCCACCATCGGTTTCCATCAAACCACAGCGTGATGGTGTTTACGCCACGAGTGTACGGCTCACCACCTTCGGTTAGAGACGTGGCATAGCTACTCCATACACTGACCATATTGCCTGATCGACGGATTTGCCGATCGGTTTCCCACTCGAAAAAACCTTCGGTGCGGGGCGCATTTTCACCATAAAAACCATCCAGGTCCATTGTCTGAACAACAGGGTTTCCTTCGTCATCGGTTCCAGCAATCGCAATCCATGCACTAGGGTGATGAAGCGTTTTATCCCTCATTATGTCAGGAATTTCACCCGCAGGACCAGAAACGACTTCGTAATAAGCCTGAATAATGGCATCAACTGAACTAACGTCACTTGGATCGGCTTCTTGCGCGTTCACCGCATTTCCGGATATAAGAAGAGCAATGAAGAAGAGAGAGCAGGTTTTTGAAAGTGTATCTGACATTCTGGTTGGGTGGTTAATTATAAGTTGTTGGAAGCGAGATCAAAGTCCTACGGTTTTTAGGGGCTTATTAGAATAACAGTCGTGTCTGAGAACCCCTAATTTTCAGGCCTCTCTATTCGTATGAATGGATGTACTTAGTTGAGCGACATGTTTAACACAAAAAAAGCCCCGCTAGTCCAAGACTAGCGAGGCTTTCGCAATTACATTTGCGCCATGGGGCTATTCGTCCGTTGTTCTTGTCAGTACTGCTGAGGAGGTTATGTCTTCGCCGCCAACTGAGACGACCCCACTACGGCTCATTGAATTTGATTCGACTTCTGAGAGGTCGAATGACATACTGGCCAAGAAGTCGTTTACGCCCATTTCGTATGGGACGTCGTCACGTAGCGTAAAGTCGATAGTTCCGTCCGTGCTCATGGTACTTTGAAACGAAGGCTCAGTCCCAAGAACACAATAATGTTTGGTGAGCATTCTACCATCTTCCATGGTAAAGGTCGTCGCCATCTCCACACCGTCTTCGATCCATTTCTCGATGACCGTATTGCCACCCGAGACCACTTTGAATTCACTTAAGATGGATACATCTTCGCGGCCGTCGTCGAATGCCATGGTTCCGTTCCACGTGCCTTCCAACGATTTTATGGCATCAAAGGAGGCATCTGTAGTAGTGGGTTCTACAGGGTCTTGGGCCTCTTCTGCGGGGGCTTCTGCCATCTGGCAGCCGGCGAAAAATGCCGTAAAGGCGAGTACAGGAAGAATTGTTTTCATGGATAATGCCTCGAAAAGGATCATTACGGATATAGGAGTATGTATCCTTATCATTATACATAATTCACATCATATTATTTTTCGGATTCGGGTTTTAGAGAGATAAGTGATCCCCACGATACGCATACAGGTAAATATTAGGCCGTGCGAGTTGGTTTTTACTCTGCGCTCCTGCAAGCTGACGTGTTATTGGTAGCCCAAGCTTTCCTTCTGCTGCAGTTAGTAGCGTCTAGGGATGATAATTCTTTTATAATCCTGACTGCTCGGAATGACCGAGACGAAGGCAGTGAGGGGATGGAGCATTTAGTTCTCGCGCTACCTTTTACCGTCGTCTCTAAGTGAGTCAAATCTTGGGTAATTATCGTCCGTAAAACAAAACCCCATGTAGGCCTCTGGCATACATGGGGTTCTAGTGGGCCCGGCAGGA